>Ga0123356_10001393_pt1 | contig 26798 bp, 21 predicted proteins | sample TergutEmb28metaG_2_FD_92546 | JGI IMG/M metagenome (GOLD analysis project Ga0123356, IMG submission 92546) | Embiratermes neotenicus P3 segment gut microbial communities from Petit-Saut dam, French Guiana - Emb289 P3 | ecosystem: Host-associated > Arthropoda: Insects > Digestive system > Gut ...
ATAATTAAACAATTTTCTATATAAGCCGTTTTTTTCTTCCATATAGAGCTTTTTTGTTTCAAGGTTCAAACTCTTCAAACCCACCCATTCTCAATCGCCATCTTCACCAATATCATAGAGTTTTTGGCGCCGAGCTTTAAAATGAGATTTTTACGGTATGTTTTAATGGTTTCTACGCTTAGAAATATCTTATCTGCCATCTCTTGGTTGGTGTAGCCATCAACAATCATTCGCAGTATTTCCTTTTCGCGGGCAGTAAGCCAAATCTGTTCCTCTTTTTGCTTTTTCATCAAAATGTCTATTTCATCGCATAAAAAAACTTCCCCATTCATCACGGTTTCTATTCCGGTGATGACCTCTTCCGACAAGGCATTTTTCAGAATGTAGCCCGAAGCTCCGTTATCCATCACTTGTTTGGCTACCGAGTATTCGTTGTGGGTAGTGAGTATCAATATTTTAATGTCCGGGTATTTTTTACGGATTTCGCTGCAAAAAGCGATACCGCTTCCGTCGGGCAGGTTAAGGTCAAGCAAAAGTAGATCCGGCGCTTGAAACAGCAGAGCTTTTCTACACTCTTCCAAGCAGTAAGATACTCCGGTTACTGTAATGTTTTCCGACTCATTAATGAGAATCTGTAATCCTTCGACCAATATTTTATGGTCATCTGTAATGTGTACTTTAATCATGACGGTTCTATTTCAATACTTACTTCTGTTCCATTGTCCGGTGAGGAGTGAATGGTCATTTTTCCGTTATAGGCGGAAATTCGGGTGCGGATATTTTCCAAACCGATTCCAAAATTGATGGTTTGCGGATCGAATCCTGCTCCATTGTCGTGAACGGCGAGAGATACCACACCATTATCAACCATAAGTTGTATATTGATGGCGGTTGCATGAGCGTGCTTTACAGCGTTATTTACCAACTCATAAGCGCATCGGTAAATCAAGACTTCCAAGCGGTTGTCTAAACGTGGGTCTTCTCCGAAATATTGAAATTGGGCGCCCGGAATGGCGCGACAAAAATCTTCTAACGAAACTTTTAAGCCGTAACGTACCAGCGATTCGGGCATAATGTGGTGCGCCACGCGACGAAGCTCGCCGATAGATTGATCCAGCATTTCTATGGCTTTACCGAAACGCTCGGCATCGGAGCCATCCATTATGGCATAGTGTTTCATGTTTTTAAGATTTAATTTAACCACCGACAACATGCCGCCCAATCCATCGTGCAGGTCGCGAGAGAGGCGGGAGCGCTCTGCTGTTTCCCCGTCTAACACAGCTTGAGTGGCAATGAGTTGTTTTTCCTGTTCCAACTGTTTTACCTGCTGTTCCGCCATTTCACGTTTTTGTTTATTCAAACGATGACGGAAAAACAGCAGTACCAAAGCCAGCAACAATACAACAAGCCCTGATATGCTAATAATAACATACTGTTCTCTATCTTTTTCCAGTGCGGCAATACGCAACTCCTTTTTTTCGGTTTCGTACTTGATGGCTAAATCGGAAACCGTTGTTTGAAAGCTTTTTTCGGAATACAACGCATTTAATTCCAAATACTTTTTGAAATAAGAGGCTGCTTTTTCGATATTTTTCATGTAAATATTCGCCAATACAATACTTTCTAAAACGGTTCGAGATTCGTCAAAATTAGTTGAATCGGCTGCCCAAACCTTGAGCGCTTCCGCTTCCGCTTCGGGATACCGTTTTTGCGCCAAATATACGTCCGACAGGATTTTTCCGGCATAAGCATAGAGGTTTTTGTCTTTCAACATATTCGCTAATTGATAGGATTCTTTGGCATATTGCAAGGCGAGGTCATAATTGTCTCGTTTTAGATAGATGGTTGCTAATATACCTTGTGTGTAGCATCTATTTATCACACCTGTAGCTCTAATGTCAATATTTTCCGTTTTCAGAGCATATTGCAAGGCTTCGTCTAAGTTGCCACTGTTTAAATAATTGAAGGCATATTCGTTGTAAATATGATGCATCCTCCAATACCAACGTAATTCTTCCAATTGATTACATTTTTCCTCCGCTTGTTTCAAATATTGGATGGCTGTTTGGGGATCACCCAGCCGCCGGTAAATTTCGCTTACATTGATTAGCGCCATCACACCGCTTTCCGGCAACTCCCAACGTTCCGCCATTTTCAAAGTTTCAAGAAAATAATCAATAGCCGTATGGTATTTTCCTTGCTTGGCGTATATAACGGCAATTAGTGAAACCGCAGTTGTTTCTCCTGCTTTATTCCCGTGTTTTATAGCAATCTCTCTCATTCGGTCAATATAAACAAGAGCGCTATCATATTCACTTGCAAAACAATACGTTACTCCTATATCGGCATAAAGATATATGGCTGTTTCATACGCTTTCAATTTATGGGCAAGATTGATGGCGATATGACCATATTTCACCGTGCTGTCTATATCAAAATTGGTGTACTCTTTGGTCATTCTATCGTAGATCTCTAATTGCTGCTGCTCCGTAAGCGATTGGTTTTGAAGCATATTATTCAATGTATCAATCGCAAAGGTGAACTTTTTGACGTATTCTTTATCTCTATCAACTTCGTTGCTTATCAGTGCGAAGGGGAGCAAAAGGATACAGCAGGCGAGGAGCAGTTTTTTCATAATGAGTTTTATAAAATTTGGCGCTGCGAAAATAATTTTTAAAATTTAAACAAGGCACAATAAGTTTGACCTTACTAATGTGTGTGCTTCGTTTTCTTTGTTTTTTTTTCTTTTATAGACTGCAATTCAGCCTCCCCTGTTACTGGGTCAACTAATTCTAACGTAGGTCGTCCAACCACAACACCCATCTTCATTCCGCAGCGGATATAATATTCACTACCTGCTTTAATCTCGATAGGAATTTCTGCTTTACTTTCTGTTTTAGCCCAAATAAGATGCTCGCCTGTTATATAAACATCAACAGTTGTTTTCCAATTATTTGCAGTTCTGCAAATTACATCATCGTTTAAACGGATGTCGTATCCAACTAAAGCTCCTACACCACCCGAACGATAAAAATGCAATTTAGCAGGCAGTTCTGTTATCTCATTATTTGAAATAATCTCAATACTATCAGAAGGGATTATTTGTAAAGTTTGTAAATCTACCGAATCTTTTCTCTGTTCTTGTGAAAACGAAACATTGCAAATCAATGCAAATAAACATAATAGCAGTTGTTTTTTCATAAAATCTATATTAAATTATTAAACATTCACTTATTAATTGGTTTTGCTCCTTGCGGGGGCGGTTGATACTATTTTTTATTTTCAAATACTGCGTTATTACGAGTTTCTGCGATTTTGGCAATACTCTTTTCCTTGGTAACTTCTCTGATTCTGATTGTTAAAAGATGAATTTCTACAACATAAATACGCCCGGCTTCGAAATTATAGGTAATGGGCTTTAATTGCACCGGAGCCACTGTTGTTGTTGTTGTTGTAATCCCTGTTTTCTCGTTGGTATTAGTTGTAGTGGTTGTACGTGTCTGAAGACTTTCTCCTGATGGAGTGTGAGTTACTGTTACCCCGTGTACGCCAGGCAGCACATCAGCATTCACTATTTGTTTTTTTAAAAAACCGGTGTTTGCCGACCGCATACTTTTTGGCGACACTACAATACCATCAATGATTAAACCACAGGTTGACGTAATGGTTGCCACTTGTGACTGGTCTCGTATCACATCTTCCGAATCGTATGCCAAATAAAGCGGCTTACCCTTTTGAGCGTTTACTTGCCCACACACAAAAAACATTATCAAGCTGACACTTGCTACAATTGTAATTAAATTTTTTTTACTCATCTTTTTTTCTTTTTATGCCCCTTGCGAGGGCGGTTAAACTCTAATTATCTTTTATTTTTTAATTATTTTCGATATTTCATTAACGCCACAAAAATAGAACGCTTTTTAATATTGCCCATACCCCACAAATAGGGTTTTTTCAAAGAGAATAAAAAACTCCTATTTGTGGGGTAACCCATTAATTTTTGAAATGATATGTTTGCTGTGGAATTATCAGACTATTAAAATAATTAAAATTAATACATTAACCAAAATAATTATCATTATGAAAAAAATTACCCTTTTATTATTCGCCATTTTTATCGCCGCTTTTGCGTTTGCACAAGATGTGATTGTAACAAAAGATGGAAAAAAAATTAACAGTAAAGTTACTGAGATCAATGAAAATGACATTAAGTACAAAAACTTTGAAAATCTTGATGGTCCTGTTTACACTTTAAAAAAATCGGAAATTGCTACTATTATCTATGCCAACGGAGAGGTTGACGTTTTTAACATGAGTATGAGCACTCCACCGCCACAAAACACTAAAAACAGCATGATGAATTATACGCAAAAAGATTTCAATGATGCCAAAATTTTAAGAAACGTAGGGGCAATTTGCTTTGGTGGCGGCATAGGCCTCGCATTAACAGGTTCAATTCTTGCGGGTACAGGCGTCATTTATGGCGATTATGACCAGGTATTGGCGGGAGCTGTATTATATTATGTTGGTGGTTCGGCAGCACTTGCCGGTATTATTATGTGGCCTGTGGGTCAAACTCGAATGAATAAGATAAGAAGAGCAAACCCGGGCGGTTTTACTTTATTTGAAAACGAAAACATGCAACTGAACCTGGCGCTCGGCGGTAATAATGTGGGGCTTAAATTTCGTTTTTAGCTTTCCGAATTTTGCTCTGAAATTATCAAACAATTAAAATAATTAAAAACAATACATTAACCAAAAAATTTATCATTATGAAAAAGTTATTATTCTTTATTACAATTGCTTTTGCATTTACCCTTTTCAACTGCCAAAAAGAGGGCGTTTACCAACCTTCAAAAAAAATTAAAAGAATTTATGTGATGTACGACAGTAAAAAAGTACTCTCACAAGAATGGTCATGGAATAAAAATATTATGAGTAAAATCGAATATTTTTATATTAATACCGGAAAATTGGCTTATTCTTCTACTTTTAAATACAACGGAAGTACAATTTCTGAAATTCAGGATTCGGATGGATATTCCACAAAATTTACCTATAGTGGTGGTAAATATGAAAAAGTTGAATATTTTAATGAAAAATTAGAATTAAGAATCTCATTAAGATTTACCTATACAGGCACTAAAGTATCCTCTATTGAAGGTCAATTTTATTCAAGCAGCAAATCCTCTATTGACAACTATAATCAAAGTTATCTTACTACAATTATTCCTGAACTACGCTTAACAGAAGAAAATATTGGACAACTGCAAACCAAAGGCGGTGTTAGTATTATTAAATGGAATTTTGAATATGATGGTAATAATGTCTCTAAATTAGAAAGACAGGAAGATGCAAAAATTATTACCTACAGCTATGAAGAATATGATAAAAACATTAACCCATATTATCATCATGTTGAAGTAGTTAACACTTCTTTAAATTTATTTTTATCTAAAAATAACGTGCTACGACAATTGATTCGTGATCATGAAGGTACAAGCACTACAGTTGACTATACCTATATTTATGATGGTAAAGTGCCTACGGAAGTACAAAGGAAAATGAATACTGGTGGAAATGTTACTATCTCAACAACTTATTATGAGTATGTAAAGTAGTTGTTTGGAAACCGCTTAGGAACTACCCTTTCATCTTCTCAATAAACGGATTAAAGTAATGCACTCCTTTTTCTGCAACCCCTTGAAGCCCTTTTCCTCCGGTCTTCGGTCGTTTTACGTTGCCAAAGTTTCCTTTTTCTAATGTAGAAAAAAGCCCCTCCTGCTCAATCTCTTTCAATAGCTTCATTGCTTCATCCAACACAAATTGAGCGCGCTTGCGAATGATCCCATCCTCTTTAAATTCAACTTCATCTCCAATTGTCGCCATGTTGTTGAAAATATATTTTGCATTTTCAATGGCTAAAAATCTGTCGGACATAAAGGGGGTGTGAATCGCTTCTGTAGGCATACCCAAAAGTTGAATGCCTTGTTTTGTCCATACTCCAATTATATTAAAAAGAGCGTCTTGCAAATGTCCTTTAAAAATATTGCCGGTCATAAATTTGGTAGGCGGCATATATTTGAGAGGCGCTTTTGGGAAGATTTCTCGGGTTAGTTGGGCTTGTGCGAGTTCGTAAAGGAAGCCGTTTTCCAACTCAGGCTCCATTTCAAAAGCGTGTCCCAATCCCATTTGCTCTTCGGGGATGCCTGCGAGCAGCGCCAACTGTTCGTTAATCAAATCGGAAGCCAAAACGGTGTGCGCTTCTTCAAAGGCATCGGCGGTAGTTAAGTAGTTGTCTTCGCCGGTATTAATAATTACACCGGCAAATCCGTTGATGATTCTTGAAAAATACTGATCAACAAGTGTTCTTTGGGGGTTGATATCGCGAAACAGGATGCCGTAGAGGGCGTCGTTGAGCATCACGTCTAATCGTTCTAAAGCGCCCATAGCGGCAATTTCGGGCATACACAAGCCTGAGCAATAGTTGCACAAGCGGATATAGCGCCCCACTTCTTCGCCCACCTCATCTAAGGCTTTGCGCATAATACGGAAATTTTCCTGTGTAGCGAATGTGCCTCCAAAGCCTTCTGTTGTAGCGCCAAAAGGCACATAATCCAGCAAACTTTGTCCGGTGGTTCGTATTACGGCAATAATATCCGCTCCTTGCCGCGCCGCCGCCTGCGCCTGTACTACATCTTCGTAAATGTTTCCTGTGGCGACAATTACATAGATGTATGGCTTTGCACCTTCGCCAAGTGTTTCCAAAAAACTGCGGCGTTGTGCCACATTTGCAGAGATTCTTTGCAGCGTAGTTTCAATATAGGGGGTAACTGCTCTTTGAATTTCCTCATCGGAATGGGCAGGCAGTTTTGTAATCTCCAACGTATTGAGCGCCATTTTTTCTGCTATTTGTTGAGGGGAAAGCTTCGTTTCCAACATGGCATTACCCAAAAAGTAGAGCGTTCCCTGCCCCAGCAGTCCGGATTGGTGTAACTGATCTACTACCACATTGGGAAGCGGCACTTCATGTGCATCCACGCCGTCAATTCCTATTAAACGACAAAGCGTACGCTCCACCGTAACCGTAGTGTAGTGATTTACGAATTGTTGCACTTCGTTCGCAATGGAAGCCGCTATCGTTTTGGCTTCAGTAACTTTAATAAAATCAATGCCTAATTTGCTGTTTTTCATAAATTATTATATTAATTGCTATTTACTTGAACATCATTTTCCTGTTTCATAAAACATTGAAATTGTTGCCATATTATTTACTATTTTTCGATTAGGGTGCAAATATCTACAAAATTTTTCGATTAGGCGAATGCAGATAAAAATTTGTTGCAATTTTTCATGGGTAACTTATGAAAGATTGTCATTTCGTGGGCTTTTTCTTGCAACGATTCGCAGTTCTGACATTGCCAACATCGCACCAAACCCAAGACAATATCCCTGTCCCTGATTGGCGGAAAATGTTATACCAAATTTCAATGTGTATCTTTGCCGCCTCAAAAACAAAGAAAAAAATAATGAAAATCATCCAAAATATCCTCATTTCCGACGACATTATTAGCGAACATTTTTGCTGCGAACTCAGTTTGTGCGGCGGAAGGTGTTGCATTGAAGGTGATGTGGGAGCCCCGCTTGAACCCGACGAAATCTCCGACATGGAAGACAATTATCCTGTTTTCAAAAAGTATATGACTGCAGAAGGAATTGAAAAGGTTGAAAAAGACGGTACTTTTGATTACGACATGGAAGGCTCGTTCGTTACTCCGCTGTTGCCGGATGAAAGTTGTGCGTTTGTTTATTTTGAAGACAATATTGCCAAATGCGCTATCGAAAAAGCATTTGTAAATGGAGAAATTGATTTCCAAAAACCTGTATCCTGTCACTTATATCCAATCCGTGTAAAAATTCTCCCCGATTACGAGGCGTTGAACTACCACCGCTGGAGCGTGTGCCGCTCTGCCTGTCAAAACGGAGAAAAAATAAAATTACCCCTCTATAAATTCTTAAAAGAACCATTGATAAGAAAATACGGCGAAATGTGGTACGCAGAATTGGAAAAAAATGCAGCGACCCCTTGACAAACGCATTTTCAATGTGTATCTTTGCCGCCCGTTTGAGCCACGATACATTCACTACGTTACCTTTATTACCTTAACCACTAATGCTATGAACCATTTCCTAAAAACTTTTCTAACCCTACTCCTGTTTTTTACAGCCCTCTGCCATTGCTCTGCCGATACGATCCGTATGATGCAATATAATATGATGTACTATACTACTTCTTCAGCATCAGACTGCAACACTTCGGGTAATTATATGAACGAAAAGGATGAAAACTTAAAAACAATCATTGACTATGTGCTGCCCGACGTGTTTTGTGTGAATGAAATCGGCAGCAAAACAACTTACATTAACCGTGTATTAAACAATGTGATGAACACCAACGGGCGAACTTATTATGCCAATTGTCCCTTAACCAACTATTCAGGTGGGTCCATCGCCAATATGTTATATTATGATTCGCGAAAATTGGCGTTTCATAGTTTTTTTTATGTAACGACATCAGTACGAGATATTAATGCCTATAAGATGTATTACAAATCGAATAGTTTGGCGCAGGGCGATACTGCATTTATTACATTCATAATAGCGCATTTAAAAGCAGGAAATACCGATACGGATAGAAATTCGAGAAAAACACAAGTGGAACGACTCACTACAAAGCTTGAACAAATGGGCATTGATAATTATGTGTTTTCAGGAGATTTTAATCTGTATAGTGCTTCCGAACCTGCGTATCAGCATCTGTTGTTTAATAACAATACAGCGTTTCGTTTTCTTGATCCGATAGACAAATATGGTAATTGGAACAAAAACCAGCAGTTTGCAAAAATACATACCCAATCTACGCACTCTTCGCAAGGAAACTGTTTTGTCTCAGGCGGTTTAGACGATCGTTTTGATTTTATTTTGGTTTCTCCCACTCTTTTTTACGGAACAAAAAAAGTACAGGTACTTCCGGAAACTTATCAGGCTTTGGGTCAGGATGGGTTACACTTCAAAAAAAACTTGATAGACCCTCCCACAAACAATTCGCTTCCTTCAGAAATATTGGAAGCCATGTATAATTTTTCTGACCACTTGCCGGTTATTTGCGATTTTGAATTAAGTGCCCAAACAAAAATTAATGAATATTTACCTGCTTTTTTTGTTAATGTTGAAAACCCTGTAAAAAACGAACTTTTGATACGGATTTATGCAACAAATGACCAAACGTATCATTTTGAAATTTATACGATAACAGGAAAACGGATAGACCAATTTTCAGAACTTATACCTGCCGGAAATTATTCCCTAAGTAGGAGGTTTGATTTTGCCCCATCTTTTTATATTTTAAAAATTTCAAACGAACAACATGAAACAATCATAAAGAAATTAATAAAATAGTATAATTTTGCACCTTAAATTTTTTATTATGAAAGTAGCTCTTATTATTTCCATTTTTTTGCTTACCCCTTTTACAGTAATCACCATTTTTCGCAAGTACAAAATAGCAAAAAGTGTTGGCACAGTTATTATGGCTTATCTGGTAGGTATTTTATTGTCGTTTGTATTTGGGTTCACGGATTTTCTCGCTGAAAACGAAGCGGCATCATTAAATAAAATTCAACATCTTCTGCGGGATATTTCCGTACTTTTGGGGATCCCGTTGATCTTGTTTAGCTCCGATTTCAAGTTGTGGACAAAATCGTTGCCGAAAACAATGATTGCGCTGATTTCGGGTGTGGTTGCGGTTTTTGCTGCCGTGTTGATCTCATTCTTTATCTTTAAAGATTCGGGAATTCCCACTATAGACAAAGTGGCATCCATGATGGCAGGTTTTTATACAGGAGCCGCCATGAATTTTTTTGCATTGGGAAACAACATCTTAAAAGTGGATGAAAGTGTAATCCTGCTTACCTATACCTCCGAAATGTTAATCGTTTTTCCATTTATTTTGTTCATAACGGCAGGTGGTTATAAATTCTTTCGATGGTTATTGCCTTTTAAAGATGAAACGCTTACCATTGATAAAAGTAATTCTAACGACCCTGTATTAAGAGATGTGGAATATTATGATGGAATGCTCACTAGAAAAGTATTTCCTAAAACAATGCTTGGGTTTTTACTGTCGCTTGGCTTTCTTGTTGTAGGCGCCGGTCTCTCTATGCTCATCACAGGAGGGTTAAACGACTTGGTGGTTATTCTCACAATCACTACATTAGCTATTGTTGCTTCTTTTAATAAAAGAATACGCAATTTGCCCCGCACTTTTGAGTTGGGAATGTTTTTTATCTTGATATTTAGTGTAATAGTAGCTTCTCAATTCGATATTTCGCAATTTGGCTCCAGTGCAGTAAATATTTTCCTCTTTGTATTAACCATTACAATTCTTACCATTGTTATCCTCATCATTTTCTGTCGCATTTTTAAAATTTCAGGCGACTTGTTTTCTGTAGCTATCATCGGCTTAACCTGTTCACCGCCTTTTATCCCGCCCATTGTAAGTGCTATGGGCAACCGCAAGGTGTTAATTAGCGGCATCACTATCGGGCTTGTGGGTTACGCTATCGGTACTTATTTTGGAGTGGCTGTGTTCTATTTGTTGCAGTTGTTTTAATAAATGTAATACGTTGGTCATTGATATTTGAAAGCAAACTGCTATTCTTGTTTTTGCCACACCCTCAAACAAGCCTCTTTATCAATTTCTTCATCATTAATGATAAACGTATCTGCTACCTTCCCAAGATACACAGCATGTTCAGAATGTAATTCTTTTTCAGTTTCCACAACAAAACTTCCATAATTGTAGCAAAATATATCTTCTTGTGTGTGAATATGAAACCCCAGGTTGTTACCAAAACTCATTTTACACAACGCCTCAATAATGCCTCCAAATTGACAGGTAAAAGCAGAAATAATCTTTTTATCACGAATATTTTCAACCATAAAATCGAACACTTGCTTCAGTTGTTCAAAATCAGGATTTCTTAATGCATCGGGTTGATGTTTGATGAGGTAAATATGATTCTTTGTTTTTTTAAATTCGGGCGAAATGATGTTTGAGGCTTTTTCAGTAGCAATAGCAAATGAAACCAAAGTAGGCGGAACATTTAATTCTTTGAAAGTGCCGCTCATAGAATCTTTGCCACCGATTGCCGGCAAACTAAAGAAATTTTGAACGGAAAGTGCGCCCAGTAGCGCAGCAAAAGGTTTGCCCCATTTTTCTGCGTCTTTCCCCAGTTTTTCAAAGTATTCCTGAAAAGTAAACCGGATTTTGCGATAATCGCCACCCACCGCTACCAATTTTGCCATTGATTCAATGATGGCATATTGCGCACCTTGAAATGGCGAATACTCCGAAATAAAGGGATTGTATCCAAACGAAAGAATGCTGCAAGTATCTGTATATCCATGCCGTACCGGCAATTTTTGCACACCTGCCTGTGTTTCCGTTAGCTGATACTTTCCTCCAAAAGGCATTAATACTGTGGATGCTCCAATGGTGGAATCGAACATTTCGATCATATTTTGTTGTGAAGAGACATTCAAGTTAGACAAAAGGGATAAGATGCGATGATGAGATGATGAGGGGATGAGATGATGAGGGGAGCGTACCCGTACGCTTGTTTTTTGGCGAACGCCGGAAGTGTTGATGAATTGGCGGCAAATGTTTACAATGGTATGGTTGTTCCATTTTATTTTCAGGCGATGGTCATCTGTAATGCGGGCGATGACGGTGGCTTCGATATTTTCTTTTCTGCAATGTTCAACAAATGTTTCCACATCTTTGGGGTCAACTACCACACTCATGCGCTCTTGCGATTCGCTGATTGCCAACTCTGTACCGTTCAAGCCTTTGTATTTTGTTTTCACGGCGTCGAGATCAATCTCCAAGCCGTCTGCCAATTCGCCGATGGCGACACTTACTCCGCCGGCGCCAAAGTCATTCGATTTTTTCACCAATCGGGTTACTTCGGGATTGCGGAACAGTCGTTGTATTTTGCGCTCTTCGGGTGCGTTTCCCTTTTGTACTTCGGCGGCGCATAACTCTAACGAAGTTTCGGTGTGCTCTTTTGAGGAGCCGGTGGCGCCCCCAATGCCGTCTCGTCCGGTTCTTCCGCCAAACATGATGACGATATCTCCGGCTTGGGGTTTTTCGCGACGTACATAATCAGCCGGAACGGCGCCAACGACTGCACCTATCTCCATACGTTTGGCTTTATATCCGTTGTGATAAATTTCACGAACGTGGGTACATGCCAGCCCTATTTGGTTGCCGTAAGAGGAGTAGCCATGTGCGGCAGTTTTAGAGATCACACGCTGCGGCAGTTTGCCTTCCAATGTGTTTTCTACCGGCTCGGTAATGTCGCCCGCTCCTGTAACCCGCATAGCCTGATATACATAACTTCTGCCGCTCAGCGGGTCGCGAATAGCGCCGCCCACACAGGTAGAAGCGCCGCCAAAAGGCTCAATCTCAGTGGGATGGTTGTGTGTTTCATTTTTAAACATCAACAGCCATTTTTCTGTTTTTCCATCCACGTCCACATCCACATATACGCTACATGCGTTAATCTCTTCCGAAACTTCCATGTCTTCCAGATTACCGGTTTTGCGTTCATGTTTGCCACAAATCGTTGCCAAATCCATCAGCGTCATTGGTTTTCTTCCGCCATGCACTTTATCTCTCAATTCCAAATATTGGTTATAAGCATCTTGCAACTGTTCCTGAAATGGGGAGGGCGCAAATGTAACATTTTCTATTTCAGTTTCAAAAGTGGTATGTCTGCAATGGTCGCTCCAATAGGTGTCCAACACTTTGATTTCCGTTTCTGTGGGGTCGCGATGCTCTTCGTTTCTAAAATATTGTTGCACAAACAAAATATCCTCCAACGACATTGCCAATCCGTGTGTCTTCCTAAAATCTTCAATCTCTTTTTCAGAAAACTCAATAAATCCTTCAAAAACAGGTATCTCAGCAATGTTCACATTTTCGGAAGCGTCTAAGATGCTCATATTTTTTTCCCGTGCTTCAATTTCGTTAATGCAATATTTTTTAATGCGCTGTAAATTCTCATCATTCACAGAATCGTCCAACAAAATCAATTTAGCGCTTTTGATAATGGCATCGCTTTTGGGATCTATCAATTTCATACATTGCATTGCACTGTCGGCGCGTTGGTCGAATTGCCCGGGAAGGTATTCTATGGCAAATGATTGCAGGGACGTTGCGCGTAGCATCTCTACCGAGACATCATCCGTTACCGGTTCCGAAAACACCGAAGCTACAGCATCTTCCAACAATTTCTTTTCAATGTTAAAAACATCATACACAACTATCAATCGCAACTCTTTAATATGCAGATGCAGATTTGTATTGAGTTCATTTTTTAATGATTCAGCTTCAACCTGAAACCCTTTTTTCTTTTCTACGAAAAGGCGTATTTTTTCAATGATATACATTGTTAATGGTTCGTTTTTTTGTTTGGAATTAAAATTGTCTGCGAAAGTACACAAAAATTAAAATTTCATGTTAATTTGCAGACTTTTTCAAGAATCAACCTCATGTCCCCCATTTTTACCCCCTGTCAAATTGGTCCTATCAAACTCCGCAACCGCACCATTCGTTCGGCGGCATTTGAAAATATGTGCAAAGACAACAACCCTACGGAAATGTTGTTTGATTATCACACTGCTGTGGCACGCGGCGGCATCGGCATGACCACCATTGCATACGCTGCGGTGAACAAAAGCGGTGTTTCATTCAACGGACAACTTTTTATGCGCGAAGAAATTGTGCCGGAGTTGAAAAAACTCACAGATGCTATTCACGAGGAGGGTGCCAAAGCCGCTATTCAATTAGGACATTGCGGAAATATGACCCACTGGTACACCTGCGGACAAATGCCTGTGGGCGCCTCCGGCGGTATTAACATCTACTCTCCCACCGTTGTGCGTGCACTGAAAAAAGAGGAAATATCGGCATTGGTTTGCGACTTCGGAAATGCTGTGAGGCTTGCCAAAAAAGCAGGCTTCGACTGCGTGGAGATTCACGCGGGGCACGGCTACCTCATCAGCCAGTTTTTATCGCCCTACACCAACAAAAGAAAAGATGAGTTTGGCGGATCGCTCGAAAACCGCATGTTGTTCATGAAAATGGTGATGAAAGAAGTGATGAAAGCTGCCGGCGATGATATGGCTGTTGTGGTGAAAACCAACATGTACGACGGTTTTAAAGGCGGTTTAAAGATTGAGGAGTGTTTGGCGGTTGCCAAAGAGTTGGAAAAAACAGGCGCTCACGCTTTAGTGCTCACCGCAGGCTTTGTGAGCAAAGCGCCTATGGAGATTCTTCGGGGCGCCATGCCGTTGAAAACGTTAACCTATTACATGGACATGCTGCGCTTTTGGTGGCTCAAAATTGGAATACGGATGATAGGCAGATGGATGATCCCAACAGTGCCTTACGAAGAAGCCTACTTTTTAGAACCCGCAAAATTGTTTAGAAAAGAACTGAAAATTCCATTGATTTACGTTGGCGGCATGATCTCCAAATCGAAAATGGAAGAGGTCATAAACGAAGATTTTGTTGCTTTTCAATTGGCACGCCCACTTATTCACGATACCGACTTTATTATCAAAATGAAAGAAGGAATTCTTGAAAAAAGCGAGTGCAAACACTCTAACTATTGCATCGGCAGAATGTATTCTATTGAAATGAAATGCCACCATTGTGTGGATAAACTACCGAAAAAAATACAAAGAGAGATTGAGGAGAACGAAAAGATGTGGGTGGTTAGTAGTTAATGATTTTCTTTGGCTTTCAAAGCAGCCATTTCCAAGCAGGAATTATCTGAATAGTTTTACCGTTTTCCTGCAATGTTGATTCCTCATTGAATGTAACAATTTCAAGTTTATCTAATGGATAAAATTCCGAAAGTTTTAGCAATGCGGTTGCTTCCCGTTGGCGTGTAATGTCATTTGCAATGCTGTACGATACTTGTAAGGCACGACGTTTTTGCGGAATAAAAAAATCAACTTCTACATTTTTATTATAAAAGAACAGGTCGTCTCCATATTTTTTTTTCAAATTAATGGCAACCATATTTTCTAATAATTTGGTTTCAGGGTCGAACAAAAAATTGTTTAACAATCCATTATCGAAAAAATATCGTTTTTTAAATGTTTCCTTTTCACTCAATTTATCTGAAAAATTGGAAATACCAAAAATCAAACAAGCATCAGACAAAAAATGAATGTAATCTGTAATGGTGTTGCGAGAAATAGTATTGCCAGTTGCATCTACAATGTTTTTTAAGCGAGACACAGAAGAGGGTTGCATCACACTCTCTGCCAATTTTTTGACAAGTACCCTGATAGCACTTTCATTTCTAATTTCATTTCGAGAAATGATATCTCCCAAAAGGATCTTTTGATATAACGAATTGAGCCAAGCGCGTTTGTCATTCATTTCGAAAGATTCTGCAAAACCACCAAAATAAAAATAATTACTGAACATTTTAATAACCTGAGTACGAATATCTGTATATTCCCAATTCTTATCTAAAACAACTCCATGCCAAGTCAGATATTCAAGAAATGAAAAAGGAAAAACTTCGCATGCAATAAATCTTCCACCAAGTGTAGTATAAATTTCTTTACTAAGCATTTGTGCATTGCTTCCTGTTACAAACACGCGATATTTCGAATCAGCTAAACGTCGAGCAAACCTTTCCCAACCCTTTATGTTTTGAATCTCGTCAAGAAAAATCAAAGGCTTAAAATCGAACATCTCTTTGTAAGCATCCAGCAGTAATCCCAACTCTTCAGCTTTGATAGAATTAATACGCTCATCTTCAAAATTGATGTATAAAACTTCTTCAATAGAAATTTGTTTTGATTGTATCAAATCCTGAATTTGTTGATACATCTGATATGATTTTCCGGCGCGGCGCAACCCAACAAACACATAGTTTGCCTTTGATTCCAATTCAACTGAACGTTTCATCAATTCAACAGAAGCTATTTCTGCCTGTTTTTCAGCAATCAATCGTTTAATGATTTCCTTTTCCATTTGGTATCTATTTTAGGTTATTTCAAATTAATTCAAAAGAAGTCCGCAAAAATAAAAAAAATGTTCAATATACTGAGCAATAATTGAAGTTTATTTATTAATATGTTAAATAATTTTACGGTTATTTTTTATTTTATGGTTTGACTATTTTTCATATTTAAAACATACTTTTGCCGCATTAAAAAAAAATTATTCAAAATGACAGATTTTGAGGTATCTTTTAAAACTTTACAGCCCACATGCAAACATATATTCAATTATTAGATTTTATAGACCTGCACCAAATTCAAAAAATCGCCATCCTCTGCGATGAGAAGGTGTGGCAATTGTATCCCGATTATTTTCAGTTTTTAGAAGAAAAAGCAGAGGTTCACTACATCTCCATAGAGGCAAAAGAGCAAAACAAAGATATTGAATCGGTGGTTTTTGGGTGGAATTTTTTGCTGGAACAAAAGTTTGATAGAAACAGTCTGCTGATTTGCTGGGGCGGCGGTATCATCAGCGACATTGGCGGGATGATTGCAGCAACCTACAAACGCGGCATCCGGCTTGTGAATGTGCCTACTACGCTCTTAGCTATGGTGGACGCAGCGCACGGCGGAAAAAACGGCATCAACCTGCAACATCAAAAAAATGTAATTGGCACTTTTTATTTGCCTGAAAATGTGATTGTAGATACAGCATTTTTGAAAACACTGCCCAAAAAAGAACTCCTGAACGGGTTCGCCGAGTTGATAAAATATGCACTCATCGGAAATAAAAATTTATGGGAGGAATTAAAACTATTAACAAATATTAACTACAAAACTATTAACAAGGAGTGGATTGAAGAAGCCATACAATTCAAAACAAATTTAGTGGCAGAAGATTTGTACGACAAAAGCGCTCGACAAATTTTAAACTTCGGACATACGGTTGGACACGCCATTGAACGATTGTTTGCAGAAAAAAAACGCACCATCTCTCACGGTTACGCCGTAGCCATGGGTATCTGCTACGAAACCTGTCTGTCGCACAAAAAAGGGTATCTTACATTGAACGATTATGAAGATATTCAACGATTTATACTGCGCTTTTACAAACCCATTCCATTCACCGAATCCGACATCACCGCCCTCACCAACTATTGTTTCGACGATAAAAAAAATAAAAATGGAAACATCCGTTTTATCTTTTTGCAGGAGATTGGGAAAACAGTGAATAGTGATTAGTGATTAATGATTAATTCTTTAAACCTTAAATCTTTAAACCTTTAAATCTTTAAACCACAATGTCCTCCCTCAAAGAAATTCGAACCCGCATCGCCTCAGTTGAGTCCACGCAGAAAATTACATCAGCGATGAAGTTGGTTTCTGCGGCAAAGTTGCGGCGTGCGCAAAATGCAATCGTTAATCTGAAACCTTACTCAAACAAACTTAGCGCGGTGCTTCAAAATCTATCTGCATCTATTGGCATTTCAGGAGAGAGCCCTCTTTTTGCCGTTCGCAAACCGGAAAAAGTAGTGTTGATTGCCATTACTTCCAACAGAGGATTGTGCGGAGCGTTTAATTCAAACATCATCAGAGAAATACATCGCATTGCGCACGAAGAATATCAGGAACAGCTTCAGAAAGGAAAACTCAGATTAGTCTGTATTGGGAAAAAAGCTGTTGAGCAACTTCAAAAAAAATACGAAGTGCTGTATGCTAACGAATCTTTGCTCGATGCGCCTCAGTTTGAGGAAATTGCTAAAATCGCTTCCGAATTAATCGCCGACTTTTGTAATAAAAAAATAGATAAAATTACCATTGTGTATAATCATTTTTTGAATCCTGCAACTCAAAAAATCATTTGCGAACCCTTTTTACCTGTGGTAAACCTGGAAAATGAATCACCGGCAAAAAATACGGATTTTGTTCTTGAACCGTCTCGGGAGGTGTTGGTAAATGAATTGATTCCTAAAATATTAAAGTTACAACTATACAAAATAATCTTAGACTCCATTGCGGCAGAGCACGGAGCGCGCATGACCGCCATGTCGAAAGCCACCGACAATGCCATTGAAATATTAAAAGACTTGAAACTTAAATACAACAACGCACGACAGGCTGCCATAACCAATGAATTAAACGAAATTGTAAGTGGCGCGGAAGCGTTGCATAATTAATTTAAAGATGTTCAGAATCATCGGCGCACTTCTTGGATGGATTATTAGCAGAAGCTTTTGGGGCGGATTGCTGGGGTTTATTTTGGGCGGGTTTTTAGATTCTGCCAACAGAGTAAGAGTGAATGTTCACAGGAGAAATACTTCCCGCGACGACTTTATCAAAACGCTGCTTATTTTTACAAGCGCGGTAGTGAAATCGGATAACGGAAGCATGGTTCGTTCTGAGCTTGATTTTGTAAGATCTTATTTATTACGAATATTAGGTCCTGAAAAAACGCAGGAAGCGCTGTTGATACTTCGCGACATGTTGAACAAAGAGTTCGATATTGCTTTTGTGGCACAACAATTTGGCAGGAATGCTTCTATTCATGAAAAATTGACGATGTTACAATTTCTGTTTGGACTTGCCGCAACTGATGGTGTGGTAGCCCAAGCAGAGATGGAAACCATTCGTTTCATTTCAAGAGGGATGGGTATTTCCGACCATGACTTCGAGTCGTTGAAAGCCATGTTTTTCGGATGGCAGGGCAACGTAGGTGGCAGCAGCTATTCGTCTTCCTCTTCCGGCTATCGCTCTACATATAATCTTGAAAACGACTACAAGATACTTGAAATTGCCCCTTCCGCTTCCGATGATGAAGTGAAAAAAGCCTACCGCAGGCAAGCCATGAAGCATCATCCCGATAAAGTAAATCATTTGGGCGATGAGATTAGAAAAGCCGCAGAAGAGCGTTTTGCCAAATTAAACGAGTCGTATGAACGGATTAAAAAAGCGCGCGGGCTGAGTTAATTTTCTTTTATTGCCGTTTCTGCCGCCTCAATAATAGCAACAAATTCGTTTGCTTTTAGTGAGGCTCCGCCAATCAATCCGCCATCTACATTGGGTTGTGTAAAAAGATCCAGTGCATTTTGTGCATTGCAGCTGCCCCCATAAAGGATATAGGCAGAATATGCGATTTCGGTGCCATACTTCTTCTCAATGAGTTGACGAATAAAGGCGTGCATCTCTTCGGCTTGTTCCGGCGTGGCGGTTTCGCCGGTGCCGATTGCCCACACCGGCTCGTAAGCGATAACTACACTCTCAAAATCCGTTTTCGACAAATGGAACAACGATTCTGTAATCTGCTTTTCCACTACTTCAAAATGACGGTTTGCATTTCGTTCCTCAATCACTTCGCCACAGCACACCACCGGGATTAGTTGGCTTTCTAACAACAAATCCACTTTTTTGGCAATGGTGTGGTTCGATTCCTGAAAGAACTTACGTCTTTCCGAGTGTCCAACGATACAAAATTCAACACCTAACAGTGCGAGCATCTCTGCGGATATTTCGCCGGTAACTGCACCGTTTTTGTATTCGCTGCAATTTTGTGCACCTACGGTAAACTCCGCTTCCTGCGCCTGATCGGTTGCCAATTCTAAATAGATATACGGAGGGCATAACACTACACCGGTCTCCAATCGTAATCCGGCTATTTGTTCGCCGATGGCAATAATTAAATCGTCTGCTTCTTCAAACGATTTGTTCATTTTCCAGTTTCCAATGACCATTTTGGGTTTCATACGCTTTATAATTTACAGCGGCAAAAATAGTAAATCAAAACAAAAAAAGATATTTTTGCAAATTATTTTAAATAAAAGCATATAGATATATTCATGGGATTTTTTTCATTTTTTTCTAAAGACAAAAAAGAAGAACTTAATCAGGTTCTTGAGAAATCGAAAGAGAATTTCTTTCAAAAATTAGCCAAAACCGTAGTTGGAAAATCAAAAGTGGATGATGAGGTTTTAGATAATCTAGAAGAAATTTTAATTGCCTCCGATGTTGGGGTTGAAACCACATTAAAAATTATTGAACGCATAGAAGCTCGTGTTTCAAGAGATAAGTATATAAGTACAAGTCAGTTGAACACTATTCTCCGCGAAGAAATTATTGCATTATTGATAGATAACAATGCGGATAATTTAGAAGATTTTGAGCTTCCTCCAAGAGACCTGCCATACATAATTATGGTGGTAGGCGTGAATGGTGTGGGCAAAACTACTACCATAGGAAAATTGGCGTATCAATTTCAACAAAAAGGCTATAGTGTAATGTTAGGAGCAGCGGATACTTTCCGGGCAGCTGCCGTAGATCAGTTGGAAATTTGGGCTGAAAGAGCAGGAGTTCCAATAATTACACAGAAAATGGGCGCTGATCCCGCTGCTGTAGCTTTCGACACCGTTGCTTCCGCCATTTCACGTAAAGCCGATGTGGTAATCATTGACACCGCCGGTCGTTTGCACACTAAAATCCCGCTCATGAAAGAGCTTTCAAAAATTAAGAATGTCATTCAAAAACAAATACCGGACGCGCCTCACGAAATATTGTTAGTATTAGACGGCTCTACCGGACAAAATGCGATTGAGCAGGCACGCCAATTTACTACAGCTACGGAAGTAAATGCACTGGCAATCACAAAATTAGATGGAACGGCAAAAGGCGGTGTGGTAATTGGCATCTCCGACCAGTTCAGCATCCCCGTAAAATATATCGGTGTTGGTGAAAAGATAGAACAGATTCAGGTGTTCAACCGTGCTGAGTTTATTGATTCTCTATTTCCGGAAAATTGGTGATATACCCCAGCTATTGAAAACTAAAAGAGATTGGAGCAAATGCTTTTTTTTGGTAAAATTTTGCATCCAAATTTTTGTATTTTCGCAGCCGCAAAATCCTTAACATAAAACCCTAATATTATGAACAATCAACTATTTCATTTCAAACAACCGCTCAACGAGCCTATCTATTCTTATGCGCCCGGAACGCCGGAACGCGCCGCTTTACAAGCAGAATTGGAACGCCAGTACAATCAGGTAATAGAGATCCCCTTGATTATTGGTGGGAAGGAAGTTAAAACCGGAAAAATGGGACAAGTGGTAATGCCCACCGAACACAAACACGTGTTGGCAAATTATCACCAGGTTACAGAAAAAGAAGTTAAAATGGCAATTGATGCTGCTATGGCTGCCAAAAAACAATGGGAAGATATGCCCTGGGTGGAACGTGCCTCCATTATGATGAAAGCTGCTGAGCTCCTCTCAAAAAAATACAGGTACTTGCTTGCTGCAGCTACCATGCTGGGACAAGGCAAAAGCCCATTCCAAGCCGAAATTGACTGTCCATGTGAAGCTATTGACTTTATGCGCTTTAACGCTTATTTTGCTTCTCTGATCTATGCACAACAACCCGTATCGGATAATACTGTGATTAATAGAATGGAATACAGACCGTTAGAAGGTTTTGTGTATGCCATTACGCCGTTCAACTTTACGGCTATTGCCGCAAACCTGAATATTGCACCGGTCTTGATGGGCAACGTAACTATTTGGAAACCGGCGACTACTGCCATTTTATCAAACTATTATCTGATGCTGTTGTTCAAAGAAGCCGGCATCCCCGATGGCGTTATCAACTTCCTGCCCGGAAGCGGCGCTACCATCAGCAGTGTGGTATTTAACTCTCCCGACTTTGCAGGCGTGCATTTTACCGGAAGTACAGCAGTTTTCAACGATTTTTGGAAAACAATCGGTAATAAAATTAACGACTATAAAACGTATCCGAAGATTGTGGGTGAAACCGGCGGTAAAGACTTTATTTTTGCGCACAACTCTTCCGATGCACGTGAATTGGCAGTAGCGCTTCTACGTGGCGCTTTTGAATATCAGGGTCAAAAATGCTCGGCTGCTTCCCGCGCCTATGTTCCCGAATCGTTATGGGAAGAAACCATCAACCATATTAAAGAGATGATGAAAACAGTGAAAATGGGCTGTGTACGCGAATTCTCCAACTTTGTGAATGCTGTGATTGACGAAAAATCATTCGACAATATTGCAGGATATATTGATAGAGCCAAAGCATCTCCCGATGCAGAAATCGCATTGGGCGGCGGCTACGATAAATCGGTGGGATATTTTGTAGAGCCTACTATCGTTGTGGCTAAAACTCCTGATTATGAATCTATGGTAGATGAAATATTTGGACCAATATTAACAGTTTACATTTACGACGATACACAATATGAAGAAACGTTGAAGTTGTGCGATGAGACCTCTGCTTATGCACTCACCGGATCTATTTTCGCCAGAGATCGCTATGCGCTGAATTTTGCAATGAATACCTTACGCTATTCGGCAGGAAATTTCTACCTTAACGACAAATGTACGGGCGCTGTGGTGGGTAACCAACCGTTTGGCGGCGCACGCGCTTCCGGAACAAACGATAAAGCCGGTAGCGAATTGAACCTGTACCGCTGGATTAGTCCAAGAACCATTAAAGAAACTTTGGTACCACCCGTAAATTACGGATATCCATTTTTGGGATAATAAACATACAATGACTCATAAAGCCGGATTTGTAAATATTATCGGCAATCCTAACGTAGGAAAAAGCACATTGATGAACCGCCTTGTTGGCGAGCGTTTATCTATTATCACTGCCAAAGCCCAAACCACACGCCACCGCATTAAAGGAATTGTGAATGGCGATGATTATCAAATTGTTTATTCCGATTTGCCCGGCATTTTAACACCGGCATACAAAATGCAGGAATACATGATGCGTTTTGTGAGCGAATCGCTTAAAGACGCCGATCTGATTTTGTATGTTATTGAATGTGGAGAAATCAATTTCAATCAAGAAATTATTGAAAAACTGCAACAGATTACAACTCCCATATTGTTGGTAATTAATAAAATAGACAGAGCAGCGGAAGAAACTGTTTCTTTAACAAAATCACATTGGCAAAACTTGCTACCCAAAGCAGAAACCATTGAACTATCGGCGCTTACAGGACACCACATAAACTTGCTATTAGAGAAGATCATCACGTTGCTGCCCGAGTCGCCCCCATTTTTTCCAAAAGATGAGTTGACCGACAGACCCTTACGTTTCTTTATCTCCGAAATTATTCGTGAAAAGATATTACTGTTATATAAAAAAGAGATTCCATACAGCGTAGAAGTTGTGATTGAGAGCTTTAAGGAGGAAGAAGATATTGTGCGTATCGGCGCCATGCTCTACTGCGAACGTGACAGCCAAAAAGGGATTATCATTGGAAATAAAGGAATTGCCATTAAGCAATTAGGAATTGAATCCCGACATGCCATAGAGGACTTTTTGGAGAAACATGTTTATTTGGATATTTCAGTAAAGGTGCTCAAAGACTGGCGTAATCAGGATTTGGTTATGAAGCGGTTTGGGTATTTGCAGTGATTTTAGGACAAAGCTACCACAATATTAATAATCTTCTTCGGGACAATAATTATTTTTTTCACCGATTTATCTTCTATCCATTTTTTCGATTCTTCTAATAAAAGGATTTCAGTTTCAATTTCCACTAAGGGTTTTTCTAATGGAAACTCTTTGAAAAATCGGGTTTTACCATTAAAAGACACAGGATAATTAAATGTGTTTTCTACTAAATATTCAGGGTTAAATACAGGATATGTTGCAAAAACTACAGAATTATTGTATCCCAACTGATGCCACAATTCTTCACATATATAGGGAGAATATGCAGAAAGCAAAATGGTTAATGGTTCTAAGATGTTGCGTTTGTTGCATTTTTTGTCCGTTAATTCATTTACGCAAATCATAAATGCGCTTACGGCGGTGTTGAATGAAAAACGCTCATTATCGCTTTCAATTTTTTGGATGGTACGGTGTAAAATCTTGAGTTCTTCCGGCGTTGGTTCGGCATTACTCACATTCCATTGATTGTTAGCATCGTGAAACAAGCGCCAAAACTTGCGGATAAATCGCGATACGCCTTCAATGCCGTTGGTATCCCAAGGTTTTGCCAATTCAATCGGTCCCAGAAACATCTCATACATACGCAAAGTGTCGGCGCCGTACTTTTCTACCAAATCATCCGGATTTTGTACATTATACTTCGATTTTGACATTTTTTCTATCTCCCAGCCACAAATATATTTCCCGTTTTCCAAAATAAAATCGGCGGTAGCAAAATCGGGAGACCATTGTTTAAAAAGTTCAATATCTAACACATCATTATGCACGATATTAACGTCCACATGAATAGGAGTAACTTCGTAATTGTTTTTTAATCCAAAAGATACAAACGTATTTGTGCCTTGAATGCGATATACAAAGTTTGATCTTCCCTGAATCATTCCCTGGTTAATTAATTTTTGGAAAGGTTCATCTTTACAAACCAATCCGATATCATACAGGAATTTATTCCAAAAACGGGCGTAAATTAAATGTCCCGTAGCATGTTCAGAACCACCTACATACAGATCCACATTTTGCCAGTATTCGTTAGCTGTTTTCGAAAAATATTCTTTTTTATTATGTGGATCCATATAGCGCAAATAGTATCCGCTTGAGCCGGCAAAACCGGGCATTGTGCTACATTCCAACTTAAAACCATCTTTGGTTTGCCAATTTTGCGCACGTGCCAGAGGCGGTTCTCCTGTTTCGGTAGGCAGATACTTATCCACTTCGGGAAGCAGCAGTGGCAACTCATCTTCCGGCAATATGTATGGTATTTCGTTTCTGAAATAAACAGGAAAAGGCTCGCCCCAGTAGCGTTGGCGGCTAAAAATGGCATCGCGCAAACGGTAGTTGATGGTTCCGTAGCCAATTCCCATCCCCATAATTTTCTCAATCACTGCTTTAGCGCCCTCTTTGGCGCTCATATTTGTTATAAAACCGGAATTGACACAAGTTCCCTCTTTGGCTTCATACGCCTCTTCGGAGATGTTGCCGCCGCTAATTACTTCTCTGATAGGTAATCCGAAATGTTTTGCAAAGGCGTAGTCGCGGCTATCGTGTGCGGGTACCGCCATAATAGCGCCGGTGCCGTAGCCTGCCAGTACATATTCGGCAACATACACCGGAATCTCCTCACCTGTGAATGGGTTTACGGCGTAAGCACCTGTAAATACGCCTGATACTTTCTTTACATCGCCGGCACGTTCCAGCTCGGAGCGATTTTTTGCCTTGAATATATATGCATCCACTTCTTGCTTTTGCTCAGGCGTAGTAATTTCATCAACTAACTCATGTTCAGGACAAAGCACCATGAAAGTTGCCCCAAAGATGGTATCGGGGCGTGTGGTGAAGATGCCAATTGAGAATTGAGAATTGAGAATTGAGAATTGAGAATTGGGAGCATTTTCTGCTTTCTGCTTTCTGCCTTCTGCCTTCTGCTTTTCGCTTAGCGCAAACCTGACAAACGCCCCTTCGCTCTTCCCTATCCAGTTTTTTTGTATCTCTTTCAAAGATTCGCTCCATTCGATAGTGTTGAGACCTTGCAGCAAACGTTCTGCGTATGCAGAGACGCGCAAGATCCATTGTTTCATAAGTTTGCGTTCAACGGGGAAGCCACCGCGCACGGAAAGCCCGTTTACTACTTCGTCGTTGGCGAGTACAGTACCTAATTTGGGGCACCAGTTTACCCAAGTGTCTGCCAAATAGGCTAATCTGTAATTCAACAAAACAGCTTGTTTTTCTTCCTCTGTTTTGGCGTTCCACACATCGGCAGTAAACGACAGTTCTACAGTAGCGGCAGGGCGAATGTTTGCAGTACCTTCTATTTCAAACACTTCTTCTAATTCTGAAATGGGGCGCGCCTGTTGGGCATCCTGACAATAGTAATGATTAAACAGTTGAATGAAAGTCCATTGTGTCCATTTGTAATATTCGGGGTCGCAAGTACGAACTTCACGGCTCCAGTCGAAAGAGAAGCCGATTTTATCTAATTGCTCCCGATAACGCTCAATATTCTGGGTGGTGGTAATGGCGGGATGCTGTCCGGTTTGGATTGCATACTGTTCCGCAGGTAAACCAAATGCATCATAGCCCATGGGGTGCAGCACATTAAACCCTTTTTGCCGTTTATACCGCGCATAAATGTCGGAAGCGATATAGCCGAGTGGGTGCCCTACGTGCAGTCCTGCTCCCGAAGGATACGGAAACATATCGAGTACGTAATATTTTGGCTTTGAGTGGTCTATTTCTGTTTTATACACATTATTTCCGCGCCAGTATTGCTGCCATTTTCTTTCAGTTTCTTTAAAATTGTATTCCATTATAAAAGATTGGGATTAGGGTTTGTTTTTGAGGCGGCGAAATTATAATAATTTTTTTGCCGGATTTAGCAGATCAATGCCACCTCAGGGAAAAATCATTAAAATTGGATATAGTGCATTTTGCAAGTACTGTCTTATAAGTCATATCATTATTTAACCGCAAAGTACGCGAAAAGTTTACGCAAAGTACGCAAAGTTTTGGTTTTAAAGTATTTCTTCTTTGCGTCCTTCGCGATTTCTTTGCGCACTTTGCGATTGCCCCCCTTTTTTAGTTATAAACAATTGATTGTTAATATTTTATATTCCGAGCGTGTTGGTATTTTTTGTATATTTCCTCTAAAAATAAATGAACCTATTCCCAAAATAAATTAACACCTTAACGCCTTTGGGATTGCGATTTTCCTCTTCGAGCTTGGCTTTTGTTAGAAGCATTAA
>Ga0123356_10001394_pt1 | contig 26795 bp, 15 predicted proteins | sample TergutEmb28metaG_2_FD_92546 | JGI IMG/M metagenome (GOLD analysis project Ga0123356, IMG submission 92546) | Embiratermes neotenicus P3 segment gut microbial communities from Petit-Saut dam, French Guiana - Emb289 P3 | ecosystem: Host-associated > Arthropoda: Insects > Digestive system > Gut ...
CCACAGAGTTTCAAAGATGATTTGAAGAAACAGGCAGAAGCATTTTTAAGCAGATTATAACCAAGTGTTTGATCAATAGAAATTTATCCCAATCTATTTATTAACTCTTGGATTTTATCTGCCTCTAAAGCGCCATTCAACTCATCTTGCGATATAACAAGCATCCCATTCTCTTCAGTAATTTCATGTTCTTCATAAAGCTTCTTCTTGCGTTCCCAATCTTTACGGTAATTATAGTCTCCAAGCATGCCAAGATGCTCCCAATAAACGGTTCCGTGAGCTGTTTCAATTGTAAAGTCCGGATGTACTGTGATTTCACCCAAACGAAGTTCTTGTTCGTAAATGGGTGATTTTTTTGCTTCCAGCAGCATGTGATAAACAATCATTTCAGATTTAGACTTAACACGAGTTCCATCCTTTGTAATAAATACGTTTTTGCTATCGTACCATCCATTCTTAACTTGACGTAAAATCGTATTTCCGAACAGGTTTGTTTTCCTATGTGCTAAATCAGAAAGTTCAACATCTCTATATTTTGCTATTTCATAAGGATGCTTGTTATAAACAATAAATACTTTATCACTTTGTCTTGTAAGAGCAGTGTAAAGCATTTCCCGGGTGATAAGAGGATTAATGCCTTTTTCAGCCTCCAACAGTATAAATATAGTTGCATTAAATCCCGAACCTTGTGCTTTATGAACGGTTAAGGCATATGCAAGCTCAAGTTGTGAATCGTCTTCAGATACACCACTGTGAAACTTATATTCATATCCTGATTGAGAAGAAAATTCAACAATGTGATACTTGTCCTTATAATCTGACTTATTTTCTTTATAACGGTTTTGAGCATCTCTTTTTAGCTTTGATACAATTCCGATTTCACCGTTTGCAATATAATAATCACAGTCTCCCATTGAATGTATTGGCGACCAAACGCTCCAAGCCCAGCGCTCCGATGACCTGTTGTGGTTTTTTACATTGATGACCTTTTCACCATATAAAATGCCATCAGAGCCAAGCGGCGAATATGTTTCTTTTCTTTTCCCGGGACAAGACAATCTATACTGCTGTTGTATAGAAGCATTAATACTACGAGTTCCCATAATCTCTTTGTTTTTATATGGTGATAGGACTTGCCAATTTTCAACAGACTTTACATTAGTAAAACTCATTCCCCATTTAGAGTCTATTTCACCTCCAAGGAGTTCATCAAAACTATTAACATCAGTTATCCCGATTTTTTCAAAAACACTTTCAATTGCGTTGGGTAAATTTCCAACATCATCGCACTTTATAAATTCAATATTGTCTGTGTCATCAGCAATTCTTTCAAATAAATCATCACCAACACAGCTTGCAAGATCCTCTGTGAACATCTTAGCAAGCTCAACATCAAGTCGCCTTGCCAATGTATCTCCTTCTTTTTGACGGTTTGAAATAAGTAGTGTTGCATAATGTGGCTGTCCGGTTTGTTCTTTCATTTTTTGAACGAGTTCATAAAAAGGTTTGCCGGTTCCTATGGGGGGAAGCTGATTTGGATCACCTACGAAAATTACACGCTTCGCTTTTCGTATCGCTTCTAAAAATGCTCCAAACATTTCCTCTGTCATCATAGAACATTCGTCAATAATTACAGTTGCAGGCGTTTCGTTATCAAGTTTTCCTGAAAGGTAATATGACCATGTGTTAGTATCACAATGGTTGGTATTTTGTAAAAATTGAAAAAGAGTTTTTGCATTATGTTTTATTTCATACTTATTTAGTTTACTCGAAAGAACAACTCGCGCTTTTCCTGTTGGAGCCATAACAAGTATACCGCCGTCTTGGATGGCATCACTTAAGCAGAGAGCCGCAAGAGTTGTTGTTTTCCCGGTTCCGGCACCACCTGTTAAGACAGATATATGCGATGTTGCCATTTTTCTTATCGCAGAAACCTTCTCCTCACGTGCTGCTTTCTCACGGTCTTCTTCAGATTGTTGTTCTCCTCCAAGTACAGTTGCTAAATGTTTCTCCCAATCGTCTTGAATATCAATAAAACCGTCTACACGTTCTTCAATAAATGACTGAATGACTCCACTTACTTTTTGTAGCCGAACCAATTGTACTGCAGTTTCATCCCTTTCATCTCCACTATCAGGTATCACACGTATTTGTAATTGGCTAAACATTTTGTCAAAAAAGCTTTTTCTCCGCTCGTTTTGGATACTTTTCAAACGTATGCTTGGTTCAATGTCCGGCACATCGGAGCGAAATTTCCCAACGTTATTAATAACATCGCTAATAAGCATCAAACTGCTTCCGCTACCAGACTCCCCTGCTTCTCTTTCAAGAACAGATACTATTATTGCGCGTAGTCGCCGTTTATCATCCGGTTCAAAAATGTATTCATCATCTGTAGAGAAAAATCGTTTTTTCATAAATTCCGGCGGAAACATCGCAAGATCAATTTTACTTATACCAATTTGGTACTTCGATTCCAGTTGGTATGTTTTTTCATATAAAAGATATGGATTTTCAATAATATCTTTTGATAAATCTTTATTTTGAATATCTGTTAAAAAATCTGCATAATAACAAAGCTTTCCAGATGAACGAGTTTTTTGGTCCAGTAACAACATCGCTTGTGGTAATGACAGGGTAATACGAGATAGTAGTTTTAAGTAATCTTTTTGTGCATCTACTTCATCTGCGATATCTTCTCTTTGTGATGTGGTAAATCCGCGAAGTATATCTTTTTGCTCATTTGAGAGTAATGAAGATAGTTTATCTATACCATCGGCAAGATTATCCCACAATATATCATCGTTATATTGTGATTTAAAAGTATTTGCAACATCAAATCCAAACGGCACACCTAAAGCTGATAATACAGCCCCCAATCCGGGATATACACCACGGTCATCCCATATTTTATAAAGCTGTGCTTGACACCACTCGATACAATCATCCCAGTTTGCTCCATTTCTATATGGCAACTTGATATCTTTATATTTTTTCAACACTGTAATCGTTCTGTTTAATGTTTGAATTAGTGCATCATGAGATAAATGCTCTGTAGCATAAGAAAACTCATCTATATACTCCTCCGGAGCAAAAACAACAAGATCATCCGGATTTTGCTGTGGATTATTTTCTAAGTATGATTGGATTTCGACAAAAGGAAATAGGAATCCATTACTTCGATCACAACGAATGGAATGTTTTATACTGCGTTCCCATAAATGAGCTGTTACAAGCTTTCCTACAGGAGGAGTTGAATAGTTATATTCACGAGGTTCATCCACTGATTCAACATAACCAATACCCATTACGATTCGCCCTGGGTTTTCAATAAATGGTACCGCCTTAGAGTAAGCTACAATTATTGATTCTTTTGATTTCACGTTGCGATAAAAATAATCAAACACTCTTTTTTGGTTTATCCCATTTGAAACCCATGAATTATTCTTAGATACATCCAATTCAATTGATTGATCAAATCCTGTAAAAAATCTACTGTTTGGTGAATCCCCATCTTTTAATTTGTCTTTTAGTGTCCAGTTAAATGGAATACCAATAAACGAATATGGTTCGATATTTAACTCAGTATCAAGAATATGAGTAAAACTTTCGTGATATGTATAAGGATGACTTCTCATGCTTTTTACGATATGCTCTGACATAAAATGCCCGGATTCTGTAACACAAGGCGGAACAAACTCATCTGTATTCGTGAGTTTTTTACATGTATGCTCCACACATTGCGGCACATTGATGTCCGCACGTTTTAACGCGATGTTTTTAAGTACACGACATGCTTGATTACGATCAGGATTATTGCACACAAATCCATTCCAACCGTTATCATGCCATGGTACACGAACCGATATATGTTGCGCCATTTTATCCACTCCTTGAATTATTGGTACTTTTTGCTTTTTCATGAAAAACTGCTTCTATTATATAAAATATCTTCAATATATTATGCTAATTATACTTAGTATAATTTATAATCGCAAGATTTTTCATCTTGCTTTTAATTGTTGACGGCAAGGGAATATAATGTTTATGCGGATTATTTTATTGTAATATTGATATTTTAGTGTGGTATAATATGCAACACTAATCAATAAAGGTGTAATATGAACGCACAAGAATTACATTATTTTCATCAACTATCTGAACACAGGTCCGGGTTGGCTGATGCTCTTGATGATCCTGCATTACGTGGAGTTAAAAGCAGTGTAGTTGAAAAATATTCAGACCAAGCTCATTTTGTATATGAATTGCTTCAAAACGCCGATGACGCAAAAGCAACATCAGCCCGATTTGTATTATATAAAGATAAGTTGGTTTTCGCTCATAACGGAACACGCAGATTTAATGTTTCAAACCCTTCGAATGAAGAGGAAGATTCAATATGTGGCAAACTAGGCGACATCAACTCAATAACTTCAATAGCAAACTCAAATAAAAAAGAAGCCTCGATAGGTAAATTTGGAGTTGGATTCAAAGCTGTCTTTCAATATACAACTACCCCACACATATATGACCCAAATATTTGTTTTAAAATCGAAAGGTTCATTGTTCCTTCTCATATAGAATCTGATTATCCCGGTCGAAAAGAAGACGAAACATTATTTGTCTTTCCATTTGACCACACAGATAGAGGAGCCGATGAAGCATATGAAGACATCTCTGAAAAACTAAAAGCGTTAGATTACCCATTGTTGTTTCTATCATGTTTACAAGATATATCATTTGATGTTGCTGGGCATTTTGGATTATATGGTAAAGTAATTACACAAACACATAAAATTAAAGATACTAAAACACAAATTGATCTTATATGTTTATCACAAAATGATGGTGATGATATATATGAGGATATGCTATGGTTATTTTCACGAACCCATGACTCGGCACTCACTTATTCGATTGGTTATTTTGTAGACGACACCGGAACTTTAATACCAAAATCTCACGCTGCATATTGCTTCTTTCCGACAAAAGAAAAAACAGGTTTGAATTTCATTATACATGCACCTTTTTTACTAACAGACAGCAGAGAAGGAATAAGAGCCGGAGTTGTACACAATAAAAACATGATAAATTTGTTAGCAGATTTAGCCGCTGACAGTCTGGTGTATCTAAAAAATATTGGGTTATCGAATAATAGGCAAGTGATTAATGACGAAATATTTGACATTATTCCATACGACGAAGGTTTGTTTCCCGAAGGGAATGAACGAAAAGAGATATCATTTAGGCCATTTTATAGTGTAATATTAAATGTAATGGGAACTGAGGAATTATTACCTGCTGTGGACGGATATATTTCTTCAGAAAATGCATATTGGGCAGATGTGCCACAGATTGCAAACCTATTTACAAATGAACAATTGGCAATGATGTCAAATAACAATAAAGCAAAATGGACATTTACTTCTTTCGGAAGACAAGAGACATCACGGAAATATCCGTCATTAAAAAATTACATAGATTCAATTACAAAGACATGGCTCGATGAAGATGATATTATTAACGGATGGTCATTAAAAGACAGTAATATATTTTATGGCGGTCTAAATAGCACTTTCATTAATAATCAATGTCACGAATGGTTGCATAAACTATATAAATGGCTTTCTGAAACATCTCATAGAACCGAATTATCAATCGACAAACCAATATTTATCAATCAAGATAATAAAGCTGTTGCAGCATTTGATAAAGATAGAGAAGCAATACTATTTCTACCAACCGATGATGATACCGGTTACGATACGATAAATGAGGCCTTATTAGATAATAATGACACATTATCATTTATTAATAAGTTAGGTATCAAGACACCATCACTACGAGATGAAATATACAATAAAATACTCCCTTTATATACGGATGGGAAAGGTGTAAATACCGCACCACATTTTAAAAAGTTTTTTAGTTATTATCTCGAATGCCTTCATACAGAGGTTGACTCATTTCTTCATTTAATATGCGACTTGAAGTTTGTATTATATAGAACATTGAACGATGAAAAACAATATCGTGGCGAAGCTAGTAGTATTTATTTCCCAAGTGAAGAATTAAAATTATGGTTCACCGGTAATGATAAAACTAGATTTCTATCATATGATGATTACCTTGATATGGTTGGAAAAGATAAAGAAACAGAATTACGAAGATTTTTAACTGATATCGGCATCAGTAATACGCCACGCGTTATACAACGTGATATTGATTACCGGGAAGCTATGCAAATCAATAATTCATGGCCTCATTCAACTCGAGGTAAACGTTGGACAGAAAGATATATCGACGGTAGTAAAGAGCTGTTTGATATAATAATAGAACAACACAGAAGCGATTTGTCTATAACTGCTTGGCAGATATTATCAGAAGTTGCATCAATAGGGTACCTTAATAATAATAGTTGGTCATATAAATCTGTATTATATGGCAGATATGAGTATTTTTACCGTTCGTCATTATATGAAGCATTTGAATCAACCGAAGCAAAACGGTTGCGCACTGCCCCGTGGTTATTAGACACGAATGGAAACTTTACTTCTGCGACGTATTTAACCATTGGAACATTGAACAAAAAGTATAACACTTCAATTGATGGTACCGCAGAATTATTGGAAATACTAAGAATCAGTGAAAAGCATAATGACACAATCGAAGAACACGATGATAACTTATCTGATGAGCAAAAAGCGAAAATTGAATTTGCTAATAAATATTCTGATGTACCTGCGGAAATTCTTGAAATAGCTGCTATGAAGTATCGTAGCAAAAACCTTAATGATGAAGAACAAAACCAAGATATAGATGAAAATGTAAATAATGATGTGAATCCTGATGAACCGACAGTTTCACGCTTAATTAAAGATATAGAAAAACGAACAATCATTCACGGAAACATTGATGCTAAAGATGCTAATATAAGTCATTCTTCGGATGAAGAAAATAATGATGAAGACGATTATACAAAGCCAATAATTGATTATAACAAGAAGATTGAACAGGCAAAGCAAAAAAGTGCTAAAGAAATAGATCAAATCCTGCAACTTGAACAACTTACACAAAAAGCATCTTCCTGTATAAAATACACCTATGAATGGTTTATGACATTACTGGAGCTTGAGTCGATAAATAGTGCAGATGGAAATTCAAGAAGCAGAGAAATTTCAATAAGCTTTTCTAAGGTAGAACGTGAGCCGGATTCTACACGAACATTAGTATTAAAGCACCCAAACAGACACATCCCTAATTCTATGGAAGAGCTTGCAGATATACCACTTGAATTGCATTTCCACGATTCACCTCCAAAGAGACTTGCTATTGAGGTTGTTAGTGTAAAATCATATACGCTACGTGCAAAGCTCAAGACAAATGCAGAGGTAGATGGAATAGACTTATCTTTAGTAAAAGAAGCACGTATCGATGCAAAGAATCCTATATTTTTATTAGAAGAACTAAAAAAAGCTCTATCACAGCTTGAATATAGCAATAATTACAATATGCAACGTAATCTTTGCAAAAATATTAATTTTGTGTTTGGTCCTCCGGGAACTGGAAAAACAACTTATTTAGCAACAAATGTAATTATTCCAATCATGCGGGATTATGAAGATAAACGCATTCTCGTGTTGACACCAACAAATAAAGCTGCAGATGTACTGGTAAGCCGTGTTATGGATGTAATGGGTGATGATAATAGCTATGTTGACTGGCTAATAAGATTCGGGGCTACCAATGATGATGAGATTGAACGCAGTGGAGTGTTTCGCGACAAAACATTTGATATTCGTAATATGCAAAAAAATGTTACTGTTTCTACCATTCATCGATTCCCTTATGATTATTTTATGCCAGATGCTGATACCCGGCTACATCTAGATGCTTTGATGTGGGATTTTATTATCATTGATGAAGCTTCTATGATACCAATTATCAATATGATTTACCCACTATTCAAAAAAACACCGGAGAAATTTATTATTGCCGGGGATCCATTTCAAATTGGCCCAATTACTACGGTTGATATGTGGGAAAATGAAAACATATATACAATGGTCGAACTGGAATCATTCGTAGAGCCTGCTACAAAACCACACTCTTATCATGTAGAATTACTAACAACACAATATAGAAGTATACCAACAATTGGTGAAATCTTCAGTAACTTCGCATATGGTGGTGTTTTAAAGCACAATCGTACTGAAGATAGCAGAGTTCATCTTGGTATAGATAACATAATCGATGATAATTCAATATGTATAATTAAATTTCCTGTAAGTAAATATGAAAGCATACATAAACCAAAGAAACTAAAAGGAAAAAGTAACTATCAAGTTTATTCAGCTATTCTTGCTTTTGAATTTGCACAATACCTATCAAATAGTTTAAAGAAGCCAGATGATATTAATTTATTAAGAATTGGTATAATTGCCCCATATCGTGCCCAAGCTGACTTGATAGATAAGCTAATGAAATCTGCAACACATGTAGATGGAGTTGATATACAAGCAGGTACGATTCATGGCTTTCAAGGCGATGAATGTCATATAATAATTTCTGTTTTCAATCCACCACCGTCAATAACAACATCACAACAGATGTTTCTCAACAGGCGTAACATAATAAATGTATCGATTAGTCGTGCAAAAGACTATCTATTTATTATAATGCCGGATGATAACACTAACAATGTTAATAATCTCAAACTAATAAAATATGTAGAGGCGTTGAGCAAACGTAACAAACATACACTTATTAATTCAACAGACATTGAAGATGTGATTTGGAATAATAGCTCGTATATAGAAGATAATTCATTTGCTACCAGCCATCAAATCGTTAATGTTTACGGTGAACCGGAACATCGATATGAAGTCAGGAGTGAAGAAGATGCGGTAGATATTCAAATTCACAATACTAATGAGACACAGAAAGTTATAGAAACTGTTCCTGCCGACAATAATCATATGATTAATAATACAAGTAATGCTCAAGTTAATATATCCAACAGTAGTATACCGCAACCGACAATTACTGACCCTGCACAATTAAAAATAAACCATAAAGGTGTCAACATCGAAAAATTCCGTAGTTGGGATAAATATGGTATTTTAAATCCAACTGTTAAAAAGCTATATGAATATCTATTCTCTTTTGCCGATGATCAAGGCTATATCACAAATTTTCCCGATGGGTTTTCTATAAACACAAAAGATGGATTTCCTCTCGTTTGGGATTTTGCTGGTTCAGTGAACGGCACCCGGAGAATTGTACCACAAATAAAGCGTTTGTATAACAAGTTAAAAACACATCCAGGTGTAAATCAAGTAAAATTGGAAAGACTATTTCGCGAATTAAGTGGAATATCAAAAACATGGAATATTACAGGAGTAACAACAGGAAAGCAAATGCAACAACTAATAGAATTTATTATACTAATTGATAATCGTATTCAATCCGTTTATGATTTGTAATTTAACAGAACGCACGGATTAGCACTTAATGGGTTAATTAGTTAAAAGATAAAAGCAGCTTCCAAAAACGTTTTTCGGAAAGCCACTTTTATTATTCATGGAGCTACTGGTGAGAATCGAACTCACAATCCCATCATTACGAGTGATGTGCTTTACCATTAAGCCACAGTAGCTTGTTTTTCTTCTCCCCTTTTTCTCCCTTTTTTCCGGAAAAGTTGCGAAAAACGGGGAGATTTTACGAAAGAGCGCGAAAGGTATATCATAGAATATCTTGTGTTACCAACGGTTAGCGAGGTTTGCGGAAATCTGCAACGGTTATGCCGTATAATTACGAATGCGTTGCTCTACCAACTGAGCTACAGAAGCAAAAAAATTAAATTTGTCGCAAAATACTACAGTCTTACGAGGGTATTACGAATGAACTGCTCTACCGAGTGAGCTACGGAAGCATAGTCACCTTGCAGGAGCCATTTAGGCTCAGTATATCGTATATTGGCTTGCGTTGTCAATTTGCGGGGATGTGTGGTATTATTGTTTTCAAATATTGGTTTGAGGTGTTTTTATGAGTAAAAATGCTATGAGTATCGAAGATATGCGGGTGTCTGCTTTGTTTGAAAGCGGGAAGTCGATAACGTGGGATTTATTAAAAGAGCTTGAGTGGCCGTGGGAAGCGTTGGGTTTGATTTCGGCTTATATTAATGAGCTTGGTGCTAAGCTTGATGCGTCAGAATATGACATTAGGGAGAATAATGTCCGGATTCACAAGTCGGCAAAAATCGCACCGTCCGCTTTTATCGGTTCCAATGTAATAATCGGAGCGGATACCGAGGTGCGTCACTGCGCTTTTATACGAAATGACGTTATTGTCGGAAACGGTGCAGTTATCGGTAATTCAACGGAGCTGAAAAATGTTATCCTGTTTGATAAAGTTCAAGTCCCTCATTATAACTATGTCGGTGATTCAATCCTTGGATATAAGTCGCATTTCGGCGCAGGTGTCATAACTTCAAATGTCAAAAGCGACAGCTCTCTTGTATCGGTTAAATACGGAAGCGAAATAATTGATACAGACCGGAAGAAATTCGGAGCAATTGTAGGCGATAATGTTGAAATCGGCTGCAATGCGGTCCTTAACCCCGGAACGGTTATCGGAGCAAACGCAACTGTTTATCCCCTGTCAATGGTAAGAGGTTTCGTTCCTGCAGACAGTATCTATAAAAAACAAGGCGACATTGCTTCAAAACGTCCGCTTTAAGAAAAATAAAAGTGTCCTGAAACAAATGTTGAAAATCCGCTAATACACGAATAGCATAACAATTAAACCGATAAAAATAAAATGTTGACGATATTTTTATAAAAAGGTAAGATATACATGAGTACAGTATCAATGACGGAGCATGCGGAGAATTTAACGAGCCATCCGGAAAACGTAAGTGTTTTCAGCTTCAATTCCGACCGCCTGTCACATGCATATATAACTGATGAATCTGTCGCAGAAACCATTGCTATGGCAGTCGTTTGCAGTGAGCGCAAAAGCAAAAGGCCCTGCCAAAAATGCTCAGATTGCAGCAAAGCATCCCGCCGAATTCACCCCGACATTATTGAAGTAGGTAAGCTTGATGACAAGCTTCTTATAACGGTTGACCAGATTAGAGCACTAAAAAAAGACGTCTACATTGTCCCGAACGACTCAATGCAGAAGGCATATATAATAAAAAGCGCAGACACAATGAACACAAATGCACAAAACGCACTTTTGCAAATCCTTGAAGAACCCCCAAAGCACACCGCATTCATTCTCTGTACAGACAACCCCGCCGCACTTCTCCCGACAGTCCGCTCAAGATGCGTCGAGCTGAGAGCACATCCGGGCGATATAAAAACAGCAGATGAGAACGAATTAACCGAAGATGATTCCGGCGGGATTTTCGCTCTTGCAGACAGCTTCATCGATGCCGTTAAAGGCGATAACATAAAATTAATGGAATGCATGTTCCAAATCGATAAACTTGACAGACAGGACCTCGGCATCTTTCTGGAAACAACACGTCAGCACATTATAATAAAAGTAAAAGAAAATCTCGGCACAAACTCACAAGATTACATAAAAACATTAATAAACGCAGAGGAAATCCTGCAAAAAGCAGAAGAAATGCACTCCCTGAACGTCAGCGCAGGCAACATATCAGGGTATTTATGTGCAAGTATGATAAAAGTATAAATGGGATTTGAGGTATTATGACTGAAATAGTTAGTGTCCGTTTTAATCAAAGAGGAAAGGCTTACTTCTTTGACCCTTCGGGGAATGCCGTAAATAACGGTGACATGGTGGTGGTGGAAACCGCCAAAGGGCTCGAATACGGGGAATGTGTCAGAGGAAACCATAGTGTAGACGATGATGTTGTAGTGCAGCCTCTCAGACCTGTTATTCGTATTGCCACCGATGAGGATAACGAAAGCGCAAAAGCCGGTAAGGAAAAGGAAAAAGAAGCCTTTGAATACTGCAGGGAAAAAATCATAGATTTTGAGCTTGAAATGAAACTCGTAAGCGTCGAGTACGGATTTGAAGGCAATAAAATATTGTTTTTCTTTACATCCGACGGACGTGTTGATTTCAGAGAGCTTGTTAAAGACCTTGCGGGGAGATTCAAAGCACGTATAGAGCTTCGTCAGATTGGTGTCAGAGATGAAGCAAAAATGCTTGGCGGTCTGGGTGTTTGCGGCAAGCAGTTCTGCTGTTCGCAGTTTTTAAACGAGTTCCACCCTGTTTCCATTAAAATGGCAAAAACTCAAGGCTTATCACTAAACCCGACAAAAATCTCAGGTACATGCGGGCGGCTCATGTGCTGTCTTAAATATGAAGAAGTTGCATATGAAGACCTCGTTAAAAAAGCCCCTAAAATCGGAGCATTTGTCGAAACCCCCTACGGAAAGGGTTCTGTAATAAACATTAACCTTCTTCGAGGGCTTGCAAAAGTAAGGCTTGAGGATGGAAATGACACTACGCTGAAAGCCTTTACATTTGATGAACTTGATATCCTCGGCGGCAAAGGCCGCAGGGCCGAGTATATTACGGCAAGAGACGAAGGCAGGCTTGAGGAAGCGGGATTCACCCCCTCACTACCGCCGAACATAAATAAGGTTCAGGAAAATACACAAGCCAATACACAAGCAAACACAAATTATTCGACTTTCCCGACATCAAATAGCGAGCTAAGTAATACATACAGTACTTACAGGCAAAACAATACTGAATCAAACCAGCAGCAATTTCATAAAACTAAACACGCAGGCAAAGATAATCACAAAGACAACCACCACAAGGACATTCACCAAAAAGACAAGTCGCAGCACGGGCATAAAAACGACCGGTTTTCCGAAGAAGGTACATCTTCATCACACCCTGCACCGCTCGAGGGTGCAAAGAAAAAGAAACCTCACTACAAACGCAGAAAAAAGCGCAACAACAATAAATAGGGAGAAAGTTTTATGTTTGCCGGACGCCAGAATGAACTTACAAAGCTTGAAGGTATTTATTCAAGCGGTAAATTCGAATGCGTAATTTTGCACGGACGGCTGCGTACGGGAAAAACAGCACTTCTGCGCGAGTTTATTAAAAAGAAAAACTGCATATACTTTGCAGCGCAGGAAACAAGCGAAAGAGAAAATCTGGAAGCCCTTGTAAACACCGTGGAAGCGTATCCCACAGCGCTTGCCGGCGAGTCAAGGATGAAATACTATTATGAAGAGGTTTTTGACAGGCTGGAAAAGCTTGCAAAAACCGAACGTTTTATTTTCATCATTGATGATTATCAGTTTCTTGTTGCATCAAATAAAAAAATCTCGGAGCTTATCTGCAGGCATATAGGTCAGAAATTATCGAACGGTCAGTTAATGATTATCTTATGCGGTTCATCAGAGGCTGTTATGGAAAATGAAACATTGGGTTATGCATCCAAGTTTCACGGACACAGAACAGCTGAGTTAAAGCTTGAACCGTTTACTTTTTTCGAAACAAAAAGGCAGTATTCAGGGTTTTCTCCGTTTGATATTGCAATTATCTACGGGCTTACAAGCGGGATACCAAAATATCTGAACATGATGAATCCCGAATTAACCGTTGAGCAGAATATAAAAAATACATTTTTTAACCCTTCCTCGGAGTTGTTTGAAGAACCTGCAAGCTTCCTGCGCCGGGAGGTAAGGGACCTTGCATATTATAATGCAGTGCTGAGGGCAATTGCTTCGGGTCTTACAAAAAACTCGGAAATCGCCGCAAAGGTCGGGCTTGAAACAAGCGCATGTACTGCATATTTAAGAAACCTCATATCCTTCGGACTTGTCGGCAAGTATACCCCCGTGACCGAAAAAGCAGGCAAAAAAACTATCTATGAAATCGAGGACAGTATGTTCCGCTTCTGGTACCGTTTTGTTCCCGATAATATGTCACTTATTAAATGCGGTATGGTCGATAGAATTTGGCGGAGTGTCGCAAGGGAAATCCCGTCATTTATGAAAAAAGTATTTGAAGATATCTGCCGTCAGTGGGTGCATCAGCGCAATCTGTCGGGTAACATGCCTGTCAGGTTTGTTGATGTCGGACGCTGGTGGGGTTATAATCTCGTTACAAAAACCGATACATTCATTCCGATTGTTGCATATTCGGACGATAACCATGCCTTTTTCGGTGATGCAATATGGTCTGATGAGCCGACGGACGTTGATTCGCTCAGATCACTTGAGGAACGAAGCCGTATTTTCCGTTACCCGAACCGTCATTATTATCTATTCTCCCGCTCCGGATTTACCGATGAATGTGCAGACCTTGCAAGAGTATACGGCGCAAATCTTGTTGTCTTCGAATGAGCCGGTTTAAACCAGCACTTTACAACGAACATTTTAGAACAAACACTCTAAAACGAACACCCTAAAACACGCATTATAAAATACACAAAAAAACGAAAATTAATATAAGGAAATAAGTCAAAATGAAAATTCTTGCCTTGGATGATAGCGAACCTGCATTAAAGCTTCTTGCCTGTACAATTAAGGAAGTGCAGCCGGGTGCCGATGTTTTCTCATTCGGTAAACCCTCCGAGCTGCTTGATTTTGCAAAGAATAATACCTGCGATACCGCTTTTTTGGATATTCAGCTATGGGGTATCAGCGGTCTTGCTGTTGCAAAAAAGCTAAAAGAATATAACCAAAAAATCAACATTATTTTTGTAACTGCTTTCTCCGAATACGCAAGCGAAGCATTTGATTTATATCCGAGCGGTTATGTATTAAAGCCTGTAACACATGAAGCGGTTAAGAAAGAGCTTGAAAACCTGCGGCACCCTGTCGACCGTAAGAGCAATGCATTATTATATGCGCAGACCTTCGGCAATTTCGAGGTGTTTTCATACGGCACCCCCATTAAGTTCTCTTACAGTAAAACAAAAGAGCTTTTCGCCTACCTTGTCGACCGCAACGGTGCAAGCGTCAATATGAATGAGCTTTGCGCAATTTTATGGGAAAACGAAGAGGATTCATCCAATTTAAAAGCATATCTGCGTAAGCTTATCAGCGATTTGATAAAATCCTTCAGCGCTATCGGAGCAGAAGATGCAATAATAAAACGCCATAACAGCATTGCAGTTATTCCCGAGAAAATAACCTGCGACAGCTACGGCTTTCTAAAAGGTGACCCGATGTTTGTAAACACATATTCGGGCCAATATATGACACAATACAGTTGGGCGGAAAGAACAACCGGTTTTATCGATAATCTGACATACGACAAACAATAAACGACCCGTATTCACACAACATACAGGTACACTTTCAGCACTATTTTGGTACGCAATTGGTACGCTTTGTGTGGTATTTGTATGTTACAAGTTCCGTTTTTTACTTTACGTAGAACTAATGTTCTGCGATTTTTTTCGGTAATCATTGATTTATATACCTATGAAAAGAGGGAAGATATGAGCATTAGAAGGAAAATCCTGATACCCATGATTATACTGACTATTGTGGCATGTGCCGCAGTTCTTGTAACTTCAATAATTCTGTTTACCAGAGAGCTTGAAAATACTATGCTTGAGAAGACAGGTATTGCCGAGCGTTTTGTTTTATACGAGCTTGAAAGCATAAAGTCTAACGCAAGCATGGCAGCTTCGGGTCTTGCAATGAACCGCGAGCTTGTTTACGCTCTTATGGAGGGTGACAGGGAAAAAATCGCAGAAATTGCAATCGAATACAGTATTGCATCCCGTATTGACTACAGCTCGATATCCGATGCTGACGGAAATGTTTATATAAGAACACATGACCTTGACAATTACGGCGATAATATCGCACATCTGACACATATTCAAGCCGCTCATTCGGGAGATAATGAAGCACATATCATTCAGGGTGTAACAATAAAACTGGGTATATCGGCAGGCGCTCCCGTTTATGACCCCGATAACAATATTATAGGTGTCGTTTCACTCGGATACAGGCTTGATACTAATTATGTTGCACTTGAAGCAAACTACCGTACCGGTTGTGAAATCGCTTTTTTCAAGAATGACGAGCGGGTAGCATCCAGTCTTACCGGTGAAGACGGTATATTTTCACTTGGAGAAACTGCTCCCGAAAACATAAGCAGCAAAGTTCTCGCAGGCGAAACATATATCAGCGACGTTGAAATAAACGGTCATGAAATGCTTATAAAAGCCATTCCTTTATATGGTGCGCATGAAATTGTGGGAATGGTATTTATCGGGCATTATACGGCAGAGGATTCGGCAAAAATCACGTTTTTCATCATAACAGGAACCTTGATTACCCTTGCGGTTCTTGTTATTTGCTTATTTATATCAATGTATATATCCAAGGTTATTAATGAGCGCCTTGACCGTGAAAGAGAAAAAGCAGACGAAGCAAACGAGCGTGCGGCACTGATGCTTGACTCTTCTCCGCTTTGCACTCAAATATGGGACAGGCAGCTTAACACGATTGACTGTAATGAAGCGGCAGTCAGATTGTACGGATTTAAAGATAAAGAGGATTATATCAGCAGATTCATAACAAGCTGCTCACCCGAGATCCAACCCGACGGACAACGTTCGGACGAAAAAGCCGTCACTCTTGTTAATAAAGCCTTTGAAGAAGGAATATGTGTTTTCAGCTGGACTCATAAAATGCCCGATGATGACATATTGATTCCTGCCGAGGTAACACTTGTACGCGGTAAGTATAAGGACGATGATGTTGTATTCGGATATACCCGTGATTTACGCAGCTATCACGCAATGATGCAGGAAATGAACGAAGCAAACGAACGTGCAATGCTGATGCTTGATACTTCCCCGCTTTGTACTCAGATATGGGACAGAGAGCTTAACACAATTGACTGTAACGAGGCAGCGGTCAGATTATACGGATTTAAGGATAAAGCAGAGTATGTCAAAAGATTTATCAGAAGCTGTTCGCCCGAGTATCAGCCCGATGGACAGCGTTCGGATGAAAAAGCTGTAACTCTTGTAAATCAGGCGTTTGAAGACGGTTATTGTGTTTTTGAATGGATGCATAAAATGCCCGACGAAAATACTCTTATTCCTGCCGAGGTTACTCTTGTCCGCGGCAAATACGGCGGTGATGATGTTGTCATCGGATATACGAGAGATTTACGCGACTATAAAGCATATCTGGAGCAGCTTGAAAAAACTCAGGAGACCCGTCTTGCAAAAGAAGCCGCAGAGGCAGCAAATAAAACGAAGTCACAATTCCTTGCCAACATGAGCCACGAAATCAGAACACCGATGAACAGTATTATTGGTTTTTCGGAGCTTGCACAGTCCGATGATATTCCCGATAAAACCAGAACTTATCTTGAAAGCATAAACGAAAGCGCAGAGTGGCTGCTTAGTATAATCAATGATATTTTAGATATTTCGAAAATTGAATCGGGAAGTATAAAGCTTGAAAAAATCCCGTTTAACCTGCATGATATTTTCTCGCGTTGCCGTAATTCGATACAGCCGAAGGCCGATGAGAAGGAAATTATGCTGTATTGCTACGCAGAGCCGAATATAGGCAAAAAACTGCTCGGTGACCCGACAAGGCTGCGTCAGGTACTCATAAACCTTCTTTCAAATGCTGTTAAGTTTACAAATATAGGCACAGTTAAGCTCCTTGCAACAGTTACAAAATCGGATGAAAACCATATTTCGGTTCTTTTTGAAGTAAAGGACAGCGGTATCGGAATGAGTCAATCTCAAATCGACAGCATTTTCGACCCCTTTGTCCAGGCCGACGACAGTATCACCCGCAAATACGGCGGCACCGGGCTTGGTCTTACGATATCAAAAAGCGTTGTTGAGCTTATGGGCGGAAAAATCGGCATAGACAGTGCTCAGAAGGTCGGAAGCAGGTTCTATTTTGAGTTGACATTTGAAGTTATCGATGATGACTCCGTTGATTTATATGAAGATGATAATGAAGAAATGGAAATGCCGAACTTTACGGGAGAAGTTTTAATTTTCGAGGACAATAAGCTTAACCAGCTGGTTATATGCGACCATCTTGAAAGAGTCGGTTTAACAACAATGGTTGCAAATAATGGTCAGGAAGGTGTTTTAATCGTTGAAGAGCGTATCAAAAATAAGGAAAAACCATTTAATTTGATTTTTATGGACATCCACATGCCTGTCATGGACGGGCTTGATGCAGCGTCGAAGTTAATTCAACTCGGAGTGACCGCACCAATAATCGCACTTACTGCAAATATAATGTCACATGATATTGAACTGTATAAAGCCAACGGAATGATTGATTGTGTCGGTAAACCCTTTACAACACAAGAGCTTTGGAAAATCCTGCTTAAACATATGTCAGAAGAAAGTTTTACTTCTGTTGACTCTGCTGACAAGAAAAAACAGGTACAGCGCGAAACCGTAACGCTTGATAAACTGCGAAGCAAGTTTGTTTCATCAAACCTGGATACATTCAGCATTTTCTCTGAAGCTCTTAAAAATAATGACATTAAAACAGCTCACAGAATCGCACATACCTTAAAAAGCGGCGCAGGCCTTATCGAAGAAAAAGAACTTCAATCCGTTGCGGCGGAAGCTGAGAGTAAACTCGAAAACGGCAAAAGCAGTATTTCCGAAAAACAGGTTGAGGACCTTGGAGTCAACCTTGAATCAGTATTAAATAAACTAAAACCGTTAGTTGAGTCAAAATCAAATGAAACGCCGATACTCTCTGCCGCTTCGGAAGAAATACATGAAATAATTAAAGAGCTTGAGCCTTTGCTCAAAGGTAAAAGCACAAAATCCCAACTGCTCCTCGAAAAAGTCCACACAATCCCCGGAGCCAAAGAGCTTGCCGCCCACATTTCAGATTACAATTTCAAGATGGCATTGAGCACACTGAAGAAGCTTAAATCCGATTTGGGTATTGAATAGAACACAAGGGGGCAGGTACAGTGTTTCACTAAAGTGAAACACTGTACCTGTCCCCCTGTTTCCCTGTCCCCCTGTTTCAAACCTATAAACTTTTCAAATATTTAATCGCATTTTCGGCGCTTGACATTGAGGAGACTTCGTATTCCTCCTGTTCGAGGATGAAGTGTTTTATGCCTTGTGCTTTTGAGCGTTTGATTATGTCGGCAAAGTCGATGAGGCCTTTGTCGACTTCTGCGTTTTCTTTGTTTTTGCCTATTTGCTTGATGTGCATCAGCTCAAGACGGTTTTTGTGTTTTTCCATGTAGGCGATTGAGTCGACTCCGGCGTATTCAGACCAGTAGATGTCAAGCTCCATAACGCAGCTTTGCGGGAGATTGTCGAAGAGAATATCAAGCAGATATTCACCGCCGTCAACGATAAATTCATGGTCATGGTTGTGGTAGCCGAATGTCATTCCGGCTGCAGATATTTTTTCGGCTGCGGTTGTCAGCGTTTTTGCAAGTTCAATTGTATCTGCTTTTGTCGCTATATCCGACATAGGACAGATTATATATTCGATACCGATTGATTTTTGATACTCCACTTCCTCGTCCAGAGCATCTCCAACAAGACGGTGCACAGGTGTGTGGCTAGCAAGCGGCCTGAGACCGTTATCCGAGAGAGCTTTTTTCATATCGGCCGCCGAAATACCGCCGAAGCCCGCAAACTCGACACCGGCATATCCCATGCCTTTATTTCCGAGCGTTTCCAGAACACCGATAAAATTGTTCTCCATTACATCCTTGACGGACCAGAGTTGAATATACAGTTCATTTAACAGTTTCAATTTACTTCTTACCTTTCTTTATTAATCAAATACAACGGGTTTGCCTGTTTTGCCCGATTCGTATATTGCTTCGAGAATTTGTGTTACAACAAGGGCCTGCTCGGCTTTAACGCGAAGCTCTTTTCCGTATAAAACCGCATCATAGAAGTTGCGGGCTTCTTTTTCCTGCGGCTGAATGATTTTACCGCCCGGCACAAACAGAACTGCACCCTCGTCAAAGTTCGGATAAGTATCAATGAATTTTCCATTTTTATCGGAAACAATTCGAAGTCCGTCCTGCATGTCCGCACCTGCTTTTGTGCCGCAAAGTGTGCATTGGGCTTCTCTTTCATCTGCTATATTCAGCGCCCAGCTTGATTCGAGCACAACAGTCGCTCCGTTTTCCATGGTGATAAACCCAAAGGCGGAGTCTTCAACCGTAAACTCCTCTGTGTTCCACGGACCGAAAATATTGCCGCAATCCGGTTTGTCTCTCAGCTTTTTATATACTGTTCCCATTACGGATTTTGGTTTGTAATTGTTCATCATCCAAAGGGTCATATCAAGAGCATGAGTTCCGATATCAATAAGCGGCCCTCCGCCCTGCTCTTCTTCCTTAAGGAATACACCCCATGTCGGGACACCTCTGCGGCGCAGCGCATGTGCCTTTGCATAATAGATTTCGCCCAAGTCGTCTTTTTCGCAGAGTTCTTTGAGATACAGCGGTGCAGGCATACAGCGGTATTGATACCCTACCGATAAAAGCTTACCCGTTTCTACAGATGTATCATACATAAGCTTTGCTTCTTTATATGTTGATGCCATCGGTTTTTCACAGAGAACATGCTTGCCTGCCTTAAGCGAAGCAACCGATATTGGTGAGTGTGAGCAGTTTGGTGTGCAAACATGTATTACTTCGATTGATTCATCCTTTAATAATTCATTGTAATCCGTGTAGGTTTTTGCTTCCGGGGCTTTAAACAGTTTACGCATTCTTTCTGCTCTTTCGGGAATAATGTCACAAAATGCAACCATTTCCACTTCGGGGATATATGCAAGTGCACTCAGGTATTTCCCTTCTGCAATCGCTCCGCACCCGATAATTCCAACCTTAACTTTTTTGCTCATAGAATACACTCCTTTAATTTCTTTCTTGCCATTCCGGGGACTTCAGTCCAAAGAATCTTTGTTATATTTAAGATCCTTCGTTATTACTCAGGATGACAGCATATTTTTATACAATCTCAAACTCTTTTTCGAGGTATAACCCGTCGCCGACGAATAGCTTGAACAGCCCTTTTTCTATAATTCTGTTGTAATCATGGTCGATTATGACAAGCTCGTCCATCGGGAGTTTAAATGATATATTTTTTGTTTCTCCGGCTTTTAAACAGACACGCTCCGAGCCTTTGAACTGTTTAACCGGAGTGCTGATTATACTTGAATACATATCGCGGAAATACAGCTGCACGACCGATGTTCCGTCTTTTTTTCCTTTATTTGTGACATCGATTGTGATGCTGATGTCTTCCTTGCTATCCGCACTTATTTTATCGGAGCATTTTAAGTTACTGAACTCAAACTCGCTGTAACTCAGACCGTAGCCGAATGTATAAAGCGGTTCTGTCGGAAGGTCGATGTATTTCCCGCCGTGCCAGCCCGGGAGCTGGTTATAGTATACGGGTACCTGGCCTGCAATTTGCGGAAATGTAATCGGAAGCCTGCCCGATGGGTTAATATCGCCGAACAGCACTCCCGCAATTGCGCTGCCGCCGTACATTCCGGGGCAAAATGCCCAAAGCATTGCATCGGCGTTTTCTTTTGCCCATCTGACTGTCAGAGGTTTACCTGAAATGCCGACAACAATCAGCTTGTGACCTGCTTCTTTTATTACCTCAAGCATTTTTTGCTGGGCGTATGGCAGGTCAAGGTTCGCTCTGTCCCGCTCCTCGCCGTTTAGTGTCGGGTCATCTCCGACTACGGCAACAACCACGTCTGCTCCTTCGCAGTTTTTCAGTATCTTTTCAAAGCATGGCACCTCAGGCTGTGCATCTGCATCGGATTTGCCGTCACCCGCTCTGAACTGACTTTGTATATCATTTTCATCCGCAGCATGCCATCTGCGGTATACCGATACCGGGCCGTCCCATTCTGTCAGTACTGCATCTATATTGTTCTTTTTTGCAATCCCGCTGATTCCGTCCCACACCGTAATGTTTACAGACTCGGGTTTTCTGGTAAAGTCGGGCAGCGGATGGGTATAAAATGTCCAATCGCCGTACTGTGAGGAAATATTATTTGCGTTTGGCCCGACCACTGCTATTTTTTTCATGTTATTAGGCAGCGGGAGAATATTGTTTTTGTTTTCGAGCATTACGACAGTTTGGTTTGTGAAATCGGAGTTAACTTTAAGATGCTCATCACACGCCATTTTCGATTCTTTTTTGTTGTTGAACTGTGTTCGCTTTTCACCGAAAAGCCCCATTTCGAGCTTGACCTTTAGTACTCTGAGAACCGCTTCATCTATACGGGATTCTTTAAGCTCACCGCTCTCCACCATCGAGATTGCTGCATCATAAAATCCCGGAGTACTCATAATCATGTCGTTTCCGGCTTCTATTGCGGATTTTGCGGCGTGGCGCATATCGGGTGAATAAAACTGCTGCCACATTAAACGTCCGGTGTTATCCCAGTCGGTTATAACAAAACCTTCAAAGCCCATGATATCTCTGAGAAGATCATCGAGCAGCCATTTGTTTGCCGTACATGGCACACCGTCGAGTGTGTGGTATGCGGTCATTATTGATTTGCATCCTGCGTCTATTACTTTTTTAAAGGGTGGTGCGAATGTATCGAGAACCTTGCGGTTTGTGATTGGTACATCGTATGAATCACGGCCGCCGGTGCTTTCGCCGTGTGCAAGATAATGCTTTGCACATGCTATAACTCCCGTGTCCTGACGCATTTCCCCGTCACCCTGATAGCCCTTGACCATTGCGGCGGCAAGCTCGCCCGAGAGGTATGGGTCTTCGCCGAAGGTTTCATCAACCCTGCCCCATCTTGTGTCTCTGCCGAGACAAAGGACCGGTGAAAAAACCATGTGCAAAGCGTCCTCGGTCACTTCGATAGCGGAGATTTCACCCGCCTTTTGGACCATTTCCGGGTTAAATGCCGCAGCCATCCCAAGCTGGCACGGGAAAACGGTTGCTGCCGGGTTCATCGCATGCCCTCTTACACAGTCTATTCCGAATATCAAAGGGATTTGATGTTTTGTTTCAAGTGTCATATCCTGGAATCTTTGAGCGTCACTGCCCATTACGTGCAACAATGAACCTATTCCCCTATCCATCCACATGAGTCTTTCTTCCTCACTCATATGAGCGTATGAAAGCTGCATTATCTGCGCAACCTTTTCGGGAAGAGTCATCCGTGAGAGCAGCTCATTTGCCTTAGCAGCAATTTGTTCCTGATTCATTCGATTTTTCTCCAATATATATTTATTTATTTAATCTACCATTATTCCGTAACCACAACAAAAAATATATCACGAGAGACACACATGCGTCAATTCATTTTGTGCACAAGGGGGACGGTTCTGCACAATGGGTGCACAAGGGGGACTATCAACCTTGTCAGACTTAATGCAACTATTTAATCTGGTGGGGGTTACACTTACATCGCAATAGTTTTATATAACAAACTTGTTAACCAATAACGCTTTAGGACATTTTTATACACTTTTATAGCAAAAAACACATGAACGCACGTTTTGTTGCATTTGTATGATAATTGCAGTATAATAGCATACAAATAAGACGAAAGGACAGGTAGATATGTCAAAAGCAATAACTGTTCGTGTAGAAGATAATCTGAAAGAGCAAGCCGAAATCATGCTTGATGACATCGGAATGAACATGACCACCTTTTTTGTTTCAAGTTTAAAAGCACTGGTAAGGGAAAGGAAAATTCCTTTTGAAATGGTTACATCACAATATCAGACGGATCAACTAATACTTGAAAAACTGGCTGTAGCCGAAATTGAAGCAAATAACCTAAATACAAAATGGTTAAGCCATGATGAAGTTTTCTCCAAATTCCGGGAAAAGTATAGTTATGAAGTATAAACCAATTTATCTGCCGATAGCCAATCTTGATATAATCGGAATTGACGATGCTCTTGCAGGGTATCCGGATAAAGCTAAACGTCTCTTTCAAGAGTTGGAAAGAAAGATTATAGATCTTGAAGATAACCCGTATATGTGGCCTGTTTACCAGGCAAGACCTGAGTATAGGCGTATGATTCTTGAAGATCATCTTTTATTTTATAAAGTTGATGAAGACGAGCAAAAGGTAAGGATTTATCGTATATTATATGCCAAAATGAACATACCGGAGCATCTTGAATAAAGCATACTCTTTTTGTAATTAAGTAAGCTATTAACTTACGCTATTTGCGAAAAGGGTATTTGTTTTGCATAGAGATTTTCAATTTATTCTCTTGAAATTCTGTTATAATTAAGTTCGTTATATAGCGATGTAAAAACATTTTTACACTTGTGTAAAAGAAATTTGGTAGATATACTGCTGATTAAGGATTAAACTCCCGATATAAAACAAGGGTTGGTGATATTATGAGCATTTGTGAAGTATTAAAACAAGCAAGGTCGGATGCGGAGCTGTCACAGGAAGCGGCAGCCGAAAAGGTTGGTGTCAGCAGGCAGACAATGTCTAACTGGGAAACAGGGAAGAGCTATCCGGATATTGCCAGCGTTATTGCTTTAAGCGATGCTTACGGAGTATCACTCGATTCTTTAATGAAGGGAGATACAAAAATGATCAAGCATCTGGAAGAAAGCACAAACGTAACAAAGAGTAACAAGCAAGTTATAGCAACAATTATTGCAATAGCTATAGCAATTATCGGCACAGCACTTATTATCCTGGCAAGCGGTGGAGATTATGGTGACTTTATCGACTTACCCTCATGGGTAGCACTTATAATTCCGATGTTAGCCGTTTTAACAATCACACGAAGCTTCAGGGTATTTGGTGCAGGCTTCAACGCAGCATTATTCCCTAAAAAGGAGATAAGTGATGAGCTCCGTACGAAGGCAGTTTCTTTGTTTAGATTATTATCTAAAATAGTAATATTATCTGCAGTTATTGTGGCAATGATTTTCCTCACAAATATGGCTTTTGGCATTGATTATAACGGTCCTCATTTATTTGAAAATCTTGTAATAAATATAGCAATTTGCGTGATGCCAATACTCTACAGTTTGTTTTTAATTGTATTCATCTTCGAACCAATCGTATATATATTACGAAACAAAACAAGCTAAAAAGACAGAAGAACCGTCCCCCTGTCTCTAAAAACACTCTGATGAAATCAAGCAGTACCAATCCGCTCATGCTTACCTAAAAGCACACCTCAATGGGTGAACTATTATACCGGAAAAGGCATGGAGAGATGAACGAAAATCATTAATCGCAGAAAGATTACCGCTTGTTGATGAATATTACAATTTGAAAGATGATGTTAAAAATATCGAAACCCTGCGGCGCAGTGCTGAGAATTTGATGAATGATATTACACCGGATCGGACATCACGGGTTCAGGAATTGGAATTATAACTAAAAGCAACAGGCAGACCGATTTTAAAGTCTGCCTGTTGTTAGTTCTGTAGATAATCTCAGTTATATAGAGTGCTTGCTTTTTCGCTTTATTTTTATAATGCTTATTAATATTATTAGTCGATTGCTTCAATAGCGAAGACAACCGGTCTAACACCGTCTGTACAGCATAATATCTGCATATTATCTTTATTATTCCATGGCGTGTATGTTGCACCTGCTGAAAGAGCACTCACGCTTCGGTAAATATCAATCCATGCCCATTGGCAAAATCCCTCCGGCATTACTGCGCTGCCTTTAAAAACGAAAGAGTCGCCTACTTTAAGTATGGGGCACGCTCCAATTGACTTTCCATCTGTTATATAAGAATCTGCTAAGTCAGCATATAATTCTTTCTTGATTACTGTTATTTTAACATTTTTCATACGTTTCTGCCTACATCCGTACTTAATATAAATACTGCAAATAATGCTGTTTTAGTCGATATATCAACTAATTTTATTACCTTAACGCAGTATATCAAAATTACCAAAAGATGTCACTACATACTAAAAACTTTCTGTTGTCGCAATGCTCTTGAGTATGTTATAATACACGTGAGGAAGGTGATTATTTATGAGTCGTATAATTTTGCCTGTGAAAAGCGATATCATATTTAAGCTCTTCTTCGCAGATGAACGTAACATTGAGTTTCTAACGGATTTCTTGAAATCTGCATTATCAATCCCCGTAGAAGATTATGATGAAATTGTGATTGTTGATCCACATCTGATACGGGAGCATAAAACTGATAAACTCGGTATAATTGATGTAAAGCTCAAAACTGTTTCCGGCAAGACAATCCATATTGAAATCCAAGTGGCACCTATGCCTTTCATGCGTGAGCGGATTGCTTTTTACGATGCAAAGATGATAACTGAACAGATTGGCAAAAGCGACAGATATGAAGCTATCAAGCAAGTTATCAGCATTATAATCACAGAAGATGAACTTATTATTAAGAGTCCGAATTACCATCACCGATTCACGATGTACGACAAGGTAAATGACGTTGAATTAACTGATATTGTGGAGGTTCACACCCTCGAACTATGCAAGATTAAAACCGGAACTGATAACAGCCGTTTATATTACTGGATGGAGTTTATTAAAGCGGAGGAGGAGATTGAATTGGAAGCTGTAGCACAAAGAGACCCGCTTATTAAGAAAGCAGTAGCCAGATTAATGGAACTATCTGCCGATGAACGAACCCGTATGCTTTTTGAACTAAGCGAAAAAGAACGGATGGACAATGAAACTCGAGAAGATTGGGCAGTAAAGCAAAAAGACATAAAAACCGCCAAAGCGATGTTAGCAGACAATGAACCCATTGAGAAAATCATGAAATATACCGATTTAACAAGAAAAGAAATCGAAAACCTAAAGAAC
>Ga0123356_10001395_pt1 | contig 26785 bp, 19 predicted proteins | sample TergutEmb28metaG_2_FD_92546 | JGI IMG/M metagenome (GOLD analysis project Ga0123356, IMG submission 92546) | Embiratermes neotenicus P3 segment gut microbial communities from Petit-Saut dam, French Guiana - Emb289 P3 | ecosystem: Host-associated > Arthropoda: Insects > Digestive system > Gut ...
ATACTGATCTTCGGCCAATAGGATCGAATTACAGCGGAGCCGATTGGTATTCAGGGGTAAAAGGCATTGTTCTTTCAGAAAAAGAAAAATCAACCCTTTACGGAGAAAAATTATTGGCGCAAATTTTAGCAGACTATATAAACAGTTCTGAAATATTGTTTAATAAACGGCTGGAACTGGAAATTGAAGCATTAAGCCAATTTCTTTTTAAGGTTGAAGAAATAGAAGAAATAGACGAAATAGAACCCGAAGAAGAAACAAATGAATTGGAAATAGACGAGTTGGAAGAATTGGAAGAATTAGAAGAGACAAATGATGACATAGAAGAAGATGACAATATGTTGTCTTTTATCTGTCTGGTTGATAAAGAATATGCGGCATTTTTATATGATGTTTTAACATCTTTAAAAGAAAGAAGCGATTTGGGGAAAGATTATTTTACCGACAACGAAGAAGAAAATGAGATTATTGATTATTTTATTTCCGGAGGCTCATTCTTCCTGGGCATGGAACAATATATTGCAGAATATTTTTATGATAACAATTTATGTTTTAATTTACTTGACATTTACAGCAACTACAGTGAATTCAGTTCTTTTGCCAATAAAGAAATCCGGCAAGATGTGTGCAATTCCATGGAAATATTGTTTCATAATTATGGTATTGATATAACTGAAGAATATTTACCCGATCCAAAAAGCATATACTATGCAATCTTAAAAAAATCAGACGATTTTATTTACAATGCAGCGCAATTCTTGACGGAGTTTGATAATTGTTTCCGGTTGGTTCCAATGTGGCTTGGGGCTGAAATAAATAACTGGAAAGTTGCAACAATCAATTATATTACTTCTTGTGCATTGTATTACAATATTCAGCCGGGGAACGGACAGCTCCATACATCCGATGAAAGTATACTTTATTATATTTCCATAATTACCGGCTCCCTGGAAAATTTTAGAAATGAAATAGTTAAATCGAAAGATGAAAAACACTGGCGTCAGTATTTAAAAGAAGATGATATTGATAATTATGATGACATTGTTGCCGCAGCATCTGATTATGCAGAAGGCATAATGCTGGACATGTTTTATATTGCCTCTTGTTTTACAAACCGCCTGAATGATGCAATTGCAGTACTTGCGGAAACCAATGTAGACATTAGTAACGGCAATGCAGATCTTTTTTATGCTATGTATTTAAATGAATCGTTTGGCATGGAACGCCGGATAAATTTATTAAAACCAAAATACAGTGAAATCGTTAATTTGGTCAGAGCAATTGACATATCGAAAATGAGTTCCAAAAAAATAGAGGCCGAAAAGGAAATTGCATATTATAAATTAAAAGCGCAGGAAAATATTTATAATGATATAAGAACAGAATATCTTAAAGAAGCCGAAAATTTCGCAAAAATAGGATCTTTGTATGATGCGCAATACAGCATTCTGAAAAATGCCTATGACAGCACAGACGAAAAACGTTTTGAATATGAAAAACAGGATACTATCAGAAGGTGGGCAAGCACCGCATATTTGGGCACCGACACAATTGATTTAGCCAATTGCAGAGATAATCTGGAAAAAGCCAAAGATATTTTGAATATACTTTCTGACATATATTATAAAGATGCTGAAAACAGGGATTATAATAGCCCTGAATACAATGCATTGTACGCAGAATACGAACAAAGTTTTCACAGAAAACTTCTGGCGCTTGAAGCTTATGAAACTGTAGCTTCAGTGATTTCGCAGGAAAAGGTAAATAATGATAAATTATTTTCTCAATATCAAAATGCCTTGTACAGTCTGGGATACGTAAGTTATGATTATTCGAAATATACTTCCCCCGAAACAAAAGAATCCTGGTCGGCTATTGATATTATCACCATTAAAAACGGGATGCTGGCATTCTCTTATGATAAAGAATACAAGCTTTCCAGTATAAATTCTTTTGAAGCGGCGGAACTTAATAATTATTTTACGTCTAAAAGCATTCCTGCAGGCGAAATGAACAAAATTAGTTTGTTTGATGAATCGTTAAGAAGCCTTGCTCAAAGAATGAACAGTTACTTTACAGAACCTGGAAAATTTAAACAATGGAGCCTTGCAAGGGATTATCTTTTAACTTCGTTAATTAAATCAAACAAAGATTTAAATTTTTTAAATGATTACTATGTCGGCGCAGGAAAAGTAAAAAGCGGCGAGTCTTTGGGATCAGTAACAGTAAAAACAAGCCGCACTTCTTCGTCTACAAACCTTTACAGCGCATTATACAGCAGTAAATTTATCATTGGCCGCGGCCCTCAGAACATATTATATAAAGTTGATGATATTCTGAAAGAAGCCTGGGACTCTTTAAACGATGCCGAAAGAGCCGATTTGGAATTCTATGTTATACTGACATTATCGAATATAAAAAGCGAACACCTCGCCGGTTTTTCACAAATGTATACTGCCGATGTATACAGGGCTGCGTACGATTATGTATATGATAAATACAACACAGCCAGAAAAGAAGCTGACAAAGCATGGAAAATATTTACGCGTAAGGGACATGCAGAAATGAGGGATATTAATAAAAGTGCATTAAACCGTATTGAACCGGTTTTAAATGAAACTATCACAACAGTTATAAAATGGATTTCATCATTAGCTGATACTATGTCCTCAATATATAATTACAGTAAAGCCTATGATGTTTCCTGTAAAGTTCTTGAAAGTTACGGGATTAGCATGGAAACCGATATAACCATTGAATGGAACGATATACAGGCTTCCCTTATTGAGGCTAACACTCTTAAAAAAGATGACATTATTGCTTTAAGAACTTACTGGGAAAAAATGAACAGCGAAAAATATGAAACATACAAAACAGTTTCTGAAGCGCTTGCCGGGCTTGTATATTGGGCATCTGAAAAAGAAAATAAAACTAAACGAACGCTGGAAGAAATTTGGCAGCGTGATAAACAAAAATCAATAGCAAATGAAAATGCTTATTATGAAGCTGAAAAAGCTTTTATGCTCGGAACTGCAGATATTGAAGCATTAAAAACTGCCGCAGAAGAAGCGTTTGGGCGAAATGCTGCGGCATGGAAAAATCATTATGTGAATATGCAGAAAGTTTTGTTAAACGATCTTTCAATGTATTTAAACTGTAATGCGGATTTCTATACGGAATTTTGCGGTCTTGGAGAAGATCTTATATTGTTAACTGAAAAAACGTTGGAAAGCAGATACCTTATGGAATTTACAGCAAGAGAAACAGAATGGAACCAGATGCGTCAGGATATTACAGATAAATACAATGAATGGCTGAAGGTTTCGGATCAATTACTGGAATACGGCAGAGCGGATTGGGACACAGGCAAACAAAGAATGCAGGAAGCTTACAAACAATGGGTTTTAAATTTTCAAAATGAATATGATCGTGTAAATAACGAATGGAATGAAGCATACTTGGCAGGTCTTGAAGATAAAGAAAAGTGGCTGGAACAAGCGTCCGCAGCGGCAAATCAGGCATCTTCCGAAGCTTTCCTTTTGCTTATTGGCACGGAAGGGGAAAGGTTATCGCGGTTTGTGGATACAAGAGAACCTTTTGGAATTAGAAATTCGATGCCGGAGGCGGAAACGCTGATGGCAGGATTATTGCAGGCTTCCGGAATTACCAATATGATCGACGCTTTTAGTTCCTTGAATAATATCGCCAATACTGCATTGCAGCCTGTAAAACGCGGCATGGGAGGCGTTTTTTTATGGGATAGCGCCATTGTAAAATCGGCAGCTTCCGATCTTGCAAGACAGGCAAATAGCGACCTTGCAGAAAGAGAAGCAAGGAAAATTGCGCATATTGTACGCCAGGATATCGAAGAAACAATCGAAGATGTTTACAAAAGGGTTGGAACAGCAAATAAAAGCTTTAGAGAAAGCATGGATAATCTTTTTATTTTTGAAGGATTATGGAGAAGAAACGGAAACAATTATACAAAAGATATTATTAAAGGTTCTACATTTTTTAATCCTGTAATTACCCAAACGAAAACAGTTAACGGTTATGTTGATTACCGCATGAGCCCAATAACAATTAAAACAAATATAGATGAACAATATCTTGCAGGGCTGGATTCCATTACAATAATGATACTGCTGGAAAACGTTACCAAAGAAGTAAAAACTATCGAAAATGAAATATTCGGAGCTGATGATGGAAAAGCAATAAAAATAAACAAACAGGCTAAAGATATAAAAATAAGTTTTAAAAACTCAAAATTATTTTTTACAGAAAATACAGTAGAACTTGAAGAACGCGAACAATCTCCGGGGAAATTCGGCGCTTACATTGGATACAAACCGGTTACAAAACCGCAAATGGGAAGCAGTAAAAGCACAATTTTTTATGATGAAGGGGAAGGCGAACTTGGGCGGCTGTTAACCGAATTTATTTATTGGTCTGTTATCGACGGAAAAGGAATAGCGGAACTTTCTTTGGCTCCCTGGGATAAACGGATGTGGGATGACAGTAACAGCAGTTTTACTGCGCCGTCGATTCGTACCACAGCCAAAATCGCAGGCGCTGTGGCTGCAACTGTTGTCTCCGTTGTTGCAGCTCCTGTTTCCGGCGGAGCCAGCATGTCGTTAATGGTTGGGACAGCGGCTCTTGTTGCAGGAATTAACTCCACCAGCGATTTTGTCTTTGCCGGCCTTGACGCAGCTTACGGCTACAAAACGCTTGATGAAGCAGCATTTGAATGGGGCAAAGCGTCGCTAATCAATACCGTCAGCAGTTTTAGCTCCGGCTTTTTCAACGGAGTCGGAGGCGTTGGAACATTTGCAAGCCAGGGATTAACCGGCACGGCAATGGGCGCTGCAAGCAGCGCAGCCGGAAAGATAATGGTTCAGACCGCAATGTCAGGTTTGCAGACCGCAACAACCGGCGTGGTTACGAATGCTCTTAGTGCGGTTACGTACAACAGCAAAAACGGTATGGAATGGTCAAATGATATATTTAACGCTGGACTAAAAAGCACATTTACAGGTACATTATCATCAATGGCAAGCGCATTTACAACACAATATTTAGGTGCAGTTAATACCGGTATTGAAAAATTAGAAGGGTTTAATAATTTTAATAAAATCGATCTTTCAAAACTTAACAGCTTTGCCGGTTCCATTGCGGGGCAAGGAGTAAATTATGCCATGGAAGGCGACTTTACCCTTAATCTTATTAACACCAGTTTGTTAACGAACAATGCAATAAACAGCGGCTTACTGGAACTGCATCTTGGAAATGATGGAGTAACAATGAACTTTGGCACAGGAGGGGCAAATGTCAGCATTGACAATTTGGCAGCAGTTCTTAGAGGCGCCAGTGTCTGGAATGTAAACAACAAGATTAGCAAAAATAATAAAAACAACGAGCTCGATGTTCAGATAGCATTACGTGCACTATACGGTTTTGGCGATGATGAACAAAAAGCACAATTGTGGAATATATTAAAAGGAAAAGAAGAGTTAAGATTTATTGAAGGCGAAGATTTTTTTGCAGAAACAATAATCGACGGAAACCGTGTAATCCTCTTGAATAAAGATATGATAGATACCAGCGTAGAGACTCAAATGCGCCTTGCCGCAATACTGGGACACGAAGCGTACAGAGACGGTTATAAAACGGGAGAAGAAGACAGCAATGGTCATATCATAACAATAAATGACTCTTTTAATGAACTCGAGAAAGCTTCAATTGCAAGAACATTAATGGGGGGAAGGATAAATCAGGATTATCCGTGGTTTTTTGAAAACAACATGGATTTCGAGTTCGAAAGTATATTGCTTAATATAGCAATTGCAACAGGCGACATGTCTTTGTATGAAGACTATTTAAGTTTTGCATACAAAAATGAAGGCGATTATTTCTGGCAATTCCCAAGCACCAGAGGCGATTACCAAACTAATGGATCTCGTTATGGCAATGCGCCTCTTTTAGCTTCGCCGGCAACCAGAGAAGAAGCAGCTGAGGAAAATGAAAGAAGATATAACAATGCTTATGAAAAATATTTAGCTTTTTTAGAAGGAAAAGATGAAATTAAAAAAACCATGGAAGAATTTAAGGGAAACAAAAAACTGCTAGAAAAATATGGTTTTAGGGCTGTAAATTATGCAATGATTTACGGATACGGTTGCATGTTTTTAAGCACTAAATACGGGATTGAATCGATTATAGGGGAAAGTGTTGACGCTTTTGAATTAAATGATTTTATAAAAGAAAATAAACTGTATATAAATGAAACAAGGCTTTCCAATGATCTAATGGCTGCGATTATGACTCTTTTTTTGAAAAATGAATATAGAGTGGAACTTGTAGAGCTTGACGGTCTTAGACCTGAAAACCCTGGTTATGTTACACCTGAAAGATTATTTGAACTTGGACGTTCGGACGAGACATATATTGCTCATATCAGGATAAAAGCAGACGGGACCGGCGAAGGAGTTCATTCTGTAATGGTCTCTGGTATTGATTATACTCATGATAGAAACGGGAAAATAACCGGAATTAAGTCTGTACAGGTTGCAAATCCGTGGGGGTTAAATGATTTTATGGGAAAAAAGAGTTATACCATGGATCAAATTGCCCGCTGGGATATTTTTAAAATTACCAACAATAAGCCCATAAATGGAGTATCAGATTTATCAGCTCTGCAAGAGTTGAATTTACCTTGATGCAAAAAAATAATATCAGGAGGAAATATGAAAAAAATATTTTTATTCATCCTAATGAGTGCGGTTTCCATGTCCTTATGGGCATTGGAAAATCATGACTGGCTTACCGAGTATGACTGGTATCTCGAAGACGGCAGGGATTTTGGACACATCTACTGGCACAAATTTATGATACCTTATGGTTCATTTGGTAAAGTCGATATACCCTTAAACTGTACCGTATACAGGGAAAGGCTTAGAAAAGAAGTATTTGATTATTTTTATCAAACAGAGGAAAAAGATAAACTGTTTCCCATTGGAGGATCATATACCAGTTATTATGATATTAAATACAGGGATAATTTTTCTCATATATCACTGTATATGGATGGTTATGCCCATGGAGGCCGTAAAAGAGTCGGTAAACAGATTAATCCCGCAGATCCTCTGATTGGCATTTGGGGGGAACTGCCGTATTTAAGTGAATACCGGCTGGTAAAACCCGATAATTATGTTTTTTATCTGGACATAGATAAAGAGATTCCGGGTTGGGCAGTACCTAAAGGCACTTACCTTCTTAAACAAACAGGAGACAAAGTATTTGAAACAGATTCCAGTTTTCCTGACGGTTATTTGCGGCTGGAAATCCTGAGCCAGGAAGTTCTTTTGTTAACACCATTGTATACTGTCCCTGCCAAGGAAGGGTTTACATATCCGTTGATTCTGCGGCGTATACCAAAAAGGCACGGATAATAGACAAAATTACAGTCATAATGATATAATAAACTTGTGAGGTAACTGCGAACCTACGGTTCAGGTTAGTTACTTCACAAGTAAGCTATTTTGTGTTAATAGCAAAATTTATTATTAGGAGTTAATTTATGATTGGTCAACGCAGTTTCATTATGTGCATAATACTTAGTATTGTGACACTGGGCATTTACGGGCTTTATTGGACTTACAAACTGGCAAAAGATGTAAACTTAATCTGTGCAGGCGATGGGAAAAAAACCGCAGGTTTGCTGTTGCTTTTTCTTTTTAGTTTGCTCACATTTGGCATTTATTCTCTCGTCTGGATATTCAAACTTGGCGACAGGCTGCAGGAAAACGGACCGAAATACAATGTGAACATTAAGGATGGCGGCAGCACTCTTCTGTTATGGTCTGTCATGGGAGCATTTATCGTTATTGGCCCTTATGTTGCTTTGTACATCCTTATCAAAAACGTGAACCTTCTGGCAGCAGAATACGATAAAAAATTAGCAAATTAGCATCTGTCTATAAGCCCGTGTAAGGCTTATGTCTTCGGGTCTTTGCCAAGTTTATTCTCCTTCAATTCAGCAAGCAATGCTTGCTGAATCTACTAATCCAAAAAGGCAAGCAATGCTTACCGAATTGGAATATAACAACAAATATAAAAATATTTCTATATGTTACACAAAATAACGCCGCTACAACCTTACTGTTTCGACCATGTAGCGGATATCATGCCCGTTTTCAGCAGCGCGTTTCATTTCGATGACAAAAATGATGGAATTGCCGCTGGCATCGACATGCACCCTTTTAAAGTTATAGGAAGAAATCTTCTGGCGGAGAAAATTCGGCGTTCCAACAGTGTAGGTTTTTACCGTTTTGTTTGACGAATTAACTTCCGAAGTAACTTCCAGGTTTATAAAAAACTTAGACTGTATGTTCTGACCGCTGCCGGTTATTGTGGGAACCAATTGCGCCTTGAATGATCTTCCGGAAACAAAATCGCGGAAACATATGGTTTCCCCGTTGGCAGGCGGGTTTTCGTCCCTCGAAATATAGAGGGGAAGCCCCTGATTCTGGAAATTTATGCCATACTTGCCCGAAAGGCCTGAATTATTGGAAACCAGCCGGTGAAAAACGCCGGAACCATCCTGCCCCGCAATTATGGCAGCATCCTGTACAATGGATACCTTGCCGTTTGGGACAAACTTATTGCCGGCTACATCTACAATGTACAACTCAGCCCAGGGACGCAGAGACGGCGAAAGCACCCCATATTGCCCAAACATGTATGTTTTGCCGTCCGAAGAGAATCCCAAGTCAACGAACGAGGCGCTATCTCCTGCCCAAAGACCAGAAACGCACATTGTTAAAATTATCGAAATTGTTAATAATATCTTTTTAATAAACATTGAGTTCCCCTTACTTGTTATTATCGGTAATAAAATTCTGCTCTTGAGAAAAAAAAATATAACAATTATGCTAAAGTTATGACATTATCCGGCAGAAATAATTTCTTCAGGGCAGGAATAATCTTTTGTGCAATATGCTCTCTTTTGGCTCTGGCTGCTTCTTTCCCGGCATTATCTGCCTATCCCATGATGGAGGAAAATGCCTTCCGCCCGGCAACTTTTTTTCAAAACTTAATAAGCCGGTTTTTGGAAGTTGATTATTTTGCAGTTCATATTTCACTTTTTGCCGCTGTTATGTACTCTCTTGCTGCGATTATTATGATTTATTACTCTTTCAGGCAGACACAGTCGTCTGAAATTGTCTATATTGCCATTTTTGCGCTTTCTTTTTCGTTCGAGGTAATCAGATTTATCATACCTTTGCAGTTGGTATACGGCATTTCTTCTTTCTATACGATGATGGCATTTAGAATTTTACTTTTTGGCAGGTATGTTGGCATCTTCTCCATTTTTGCTGCCAGTGTCTGTTCTGCCGGCATTGATGGGTCAAAGGCCAGGAATTTCTTTATCATCATAATAGGTTCTGCTTTGGCTATTGCGCTTAGAATGCCTATTGACACTCAAACATGGAACACAAGCCTGAGCATGATTAACAGTTATACTTCCCTGTTTAGAGTAATAGAGGTAATTACTGTCCTTTCCGCTGTAATAAGCTTTTTTATAGCGGTTAGTGTCCGCAGTTCAAAAGATTATACATGGATTGGGTTTGGGGCTATGTTTGCCATGATAGGCAGAAATATTCTTCTTTACTCTGACAATTGGGTAAGCCCGATTATCGGAATTCTGATGTTGTCCGCAGGCACCTGGCTGATTTGTTCCAGGCTGCATAAAATTTATTTATGGCTGTAAAATTGTTTTTCCTGGTGATTTTTTTCATGTTTTCTGCCGATATTATATAACTATGTTACTTGCTATTTTATTGGTTCTCTTCCCTTTTAGCGCCGGGGCGCAGGTTTACACCAATGTGTCATTGGAGATTGAAGCAGAGCACAGATATGGTTCGTTTTTTCCTGCTGTTTATTTTACTGAAACAATCGATGACATTAAAACAGCAGAGGCTTCCAGGCCATATTGGGTCTATACCAGCGATGAACTTGAAATTATCGAAAAGTTAAAAGAAAATCAATTCTCGCTCCTTTTAAATAATGATATTCTGGCTTTTTACGGGCACCCAAGTTCGCGTAATATGGGTATTTTAGGGCGTTACTCGATAGAAGAGCTGGATAAAAAATTAACCGAACTTGCCCTGGAATACGAACAGGTAAGCGGCGGGCGGACTGTGCTTAAGGCGTTTTATTTAATTTATGGAACTGTCTGGCCGGAGGGTAAGATAGGAATTATGAATAAAGACACGCTAAAACGCTACATAGAATACGGTTTAAAAAATAATGTTCTGGTTTTTATAGATCATCAGATTGGCCGTTATGATCCGGTAGAGTCGCTAAAAACAATGCTGCCATGGCTGTCTTATTCCAATGTGCATCTTGCGCTGGATCCCGAATGGCGCACTGACAGGCCAATGGAGCATATCGGGTACCTTACCGCAGAAGAGTTAAACCGCGCTCAGCAGGTTATGGAAGATTATATTATTGAAAACGATATTTCCGGCGAGCGTTTATTGGTTATTCATCAGTTTAACCGTGTAATGATTACAAACCGCGAAGCCGTAAAAAGCGATTTTAACAGAGTGCGCCTTGTTCATTGTGCCGACGGTTTCGGCCCTCCTCATCTAAAGCGCAGTTCTTATGCCTATAACGCTCAGGCGGTAAACATACCGGTTAAAGGTTTTAAGCTGTTCTACAACTTTGAAATTCCGGGCGCAGGTTACGACCATCCGCTTCTTACGCCAAAAGAAGTATATGGGCTTTCGCCCAGACCCTATGTGATTATGTACCAATAAGATCTGCGCTGGTGCCCTGTTATGTTGGAAACCAAATAAGGCAGGGCACCGCGGGTAGGCTTTAGTCGGCTTTTAAACCGGCAAGTTCTTCCCGTATTTTTTGCACAAGCTCCGTTACGGTTTTATCCAATTCCAGCATACGATTTTCTTTTTCACTGCGGCGTTTAATCTCTACCTGGGGAACTGGCTGGCTTAATCCTTTGCCGCCAATTACTACCCGCCAGGGTATACCGGTAAGGTCTGCATCGTTAAACTTTACTCCAGGACGCTCGTTGCGGTCATCAAGCAAAACTTCAAGACCTGCCTGCGTCAGTTCGGCGGCGAGTTTATCGGCGCTTTCTTTCACTTCGCCGTCGTATTTAATCGGGACAATAATCACATGATAGGGCGCAACAGACGCAGGCCAGATAATGCCTGCTTCGTCGTGATGTTCTTCAATTATGGAAGCAAGTGTGCGATCTACGCCGATGCCGTAACAGCCCATTGTCGGCGTTTGGCTTTTGCCGTTTTCATCAAGGTAACTGACATTCATGGAGCGGGTGTACTTGTACCCCAGCTTGAAAATATGCCCCAGTTCGTTGCCCATTTTCGTGTAAAGTTCGCCGCCGCACAGCGGGCAGCGGTCTCCTGCTTTAACTGTGCGCAGATCTTCTGCCATCCAGGCAGTAAAGTCGCGCCCGTAAGCGACATGCCGGTAATGCAGGTCTTTTGCCAGTGCGCCTGTTATTGCATCAAACATTGCGGTGACAGTGTGGTCAATAATGATCGGCATATTTAGCCCAACAGGGCCGGCAAAGCCTACAGGCGCATTGGTAAGACGGGCAACGTCCGTGTCGGAGGCAAGGCTGACTTCGCCGGCTTTGAGCAATGCGGCAAGTTTTACTTCGTTTACATCCAGATCGCCGCGAATTGCCACGGCGAAAAATGCTTCAGGATAAACTTCCACACCAGCCTTGGCTGGTGAACCTGCTTTGACTGACGAGCCGGCTTTTGCCGCTTCTTGCGAAAGGTTTCTCTTCTCAAGTTTAGAGCATCCGGGCGCAGATGAAAGATCCAGTTCCACATTCGCAGCGCGGTAGATAAGCGTCTTGATAAAACTTTTTGGTTCTGCTTTTAAAAAAGAGCATAGTTCGTCTATTGTTCTTACGTTAGGAGTGTCAATTTTTTCGAAGGGCGGAGTGTTAGCTGCTGCGGCTTCGGTTCCAGGAGGAACCGTTGCAAAGTCCGGGGCGCAGGCGGCTTTTTCCACATTGGCGGCGTAACCGCATTTTTTACAAAGTATCAGCGTATTGTCGCCAACTTCGCTTTCCACCATAAATTCTTCCGAACCGCTGCCGCCCATAGCGCCCGAATCTGCCTTTACGGGAATTACAGAAAGGCCGCAGCGTTTAAAAATTTTGCGGTATGCCCGCCCCATTGCCTGATACGTTTCGTCAAGGCTGGAATCGCCGGAGTGCCAGGAATATGCGTCCTTCATGACAAATTCCCTGCCGCGCATAACGCCGTAGCGCGGGCGAATTTCATCCCGGTATTTTGTGTTAATCTGGTACAAGGCAATGGGGAGCTGGCGGTAACTGGAAAGCTCGTCCCGCACAATGGCGGTAAAAGCTTCCTCGGCAGTGGGAGAGACGACAAAATCGTTGTCCAGCCGGTTCTTTACGCGCAAAAGAGAGTCGCCCATTGAATCCCAGCGGCCAGATTCTTTCCACAACTCGCCCGGAACTACAACCGTCGGCTTTATTTCCAGCGCGCCTGCGGCATCCATTTCTTCGCGGATGATCTGTTCCACTTTTCGGAAAGAGCGAAGGCCCAAAGGCAGGTAAGTGAAAAGCCCGTTCGCCAGTTTGCGGAGCAACCCCGCGCGAAACATAAGCCTGTGGCTTGCGATTACCGCATCTGCAGGCACTTCCCGCAGGGTAGGAATAAATGAGCTTGAATAATTCATAGTAATAATACTATATCAATTTTTTAATTTTATGAAAACAAAGATTTTGTGAAAACAAAAAAAGCCGCCCTGTTGATTCAGGACGGCTCTTTTTTATAAAAGGTCTGTATTATTTCTTAAGGATAAATTCAACCCTGCGGTTTTTCCAGTTTTCATCATCATTGTTAAAATCTTCGGTTATTGTTTTTGTACCGCTCATGCCTTTGGGAGTCAGCCTTGTTTTGTCAATACTATGAGTTGCAACAAGATAATCTATAACAGCTTTTGCCCGGTCTTCGCTGATTTTCATGTTGTTATTGTTTTCGGTGTTTCGCTGCGTGGTTCCCAAAGCTGCGCCTGGGTTTGTGTGGCCTTCGACAGTTATCTTGTAATCCTGATATTTGTTAAGTGCGTTTGCAATGAGCCTGAGAACCCTTACGTTGGTTCTTTGCTCATCAGCGCCTACCATGCTTTCAACTTTGGTTAAATCGGCTGAAGCAGGGGGGAAAGTAATGGACGGAACAATTATCCGTAAGTCATCGCCTTCGCGCCTTACAAGTACGTCTACAGGGATAACGCCTTCATAAGTGCTTGCGTTGTCAAATTTGTCAGTGACAGTCAGCAAGAACCTGTAATCTGTGGCGGATTGTACCATTTCGCCAGAGGTGCCTTTGCCGTTCCACTGCCATGATGCAGGGGGTTTCCCGGTGCCTTTCTGTTCAAAGAATGCCTGTCTCTGGCGGCGTTCGCCTTCCGGGCGCTGTTCCCCTTCCGGGCGCTGCTGGCGGGCTTCACCGCCCTGGCCTGCTGCCTGTCCGGCTTGACCAGCCTGGCGGCGTATCGGCTGAACTGAAATTGTCCAATCTTTAATGGGGGCAGGATGTTTGAATCCAATGGCTATTGTCATTTTGTCATCGACTACATCCGGACTTGGACTGAATATTTCCGGTAAAGTTACGTTTAACTCCGGACCTGCGTTGGGGTTTTCTGCTGGTGTGGTTCCGCATGAAATTACTGCAATAAATGAAACCAAAACCAAGACCATGATCTTTTTCATTTTAATTCTCCTTTTAGGTATTAAATAAGATATTAGTTTAATACTAAATTTTATAATTTTTGTCAAGGCATTGTAATTGTATGTTATATGGAAAAAATGGGGTATTTTTTTATCCATTTTGGTAAACAACGGCGCTAAACGGCCCTGCTGTTCCGATGATTTCCATAGAATCTTTTGTTGTTGTAAATGTTCCTGCTGCGTCATCGTTGGTTATAATAATATTTTTGCCGCTAAAGCCTTCCGGCATAACAAAAGTTATTTCTTCGCGTGTAAAATTACAAACTATCAGTAAAATTTCATGTTTGTAACTGCGTGTATAGACAAAGAGAGCAGGATGTTCCGGCATTAATAACTGATAATCGCCATACGTTATTATATCCATGGTTTTCCGTAATTTAATAAGCGACTGATAATATTTAAAAACAGAATCTTTACGCCGGATTTGCTCTTCTGCGTTAATTTTTAAATAATTGGGATTCAGCATAATCCATGGCGTGCCCGTCTCTGCTGAAAATCCTGCGTTGGGGTCATTGTTCCATTGCATTGGCGTACGCGAATTATCACGGCTTTTCATGCGCATATAGCGCAGCATGTCTTCTTTTGAAATATTGCCTGTGTTTACGAAGGCGTTGTAGGCATTTATGCTTTCCAAATCACGGTAATCGCTTATGTCCGCAAATGGGGCATTGGTCATGCCAAGCTCTTCGCCTTGATATATGTACGGGGTTCCCTGCATAAAGTGCAGGCATGTTGCAAGCATTTTTGCGGATTTTTCACAGTACCCGCCATTGGCGCCGTCATCGCCAAGGCGCGAGACAATGCGCGGCTGGTCATGGTTGCACCAGTACAGGCTGTTCCATGCGCGGTTAAAAAGTTTATTTTGCCAGCGGGAAAGAACTTCTTTTAGTTCTGTCAGAACGATTTTACGATCATTCCATTTGAATGTTTCGCCGCCGTCCAGTTCGACTGTTTCAAACTGGAAAACCATGTTAAGTTCGCTGCCGTCCGCATTGGCATATTGCGCCGCTTCGTCAACAGTTACTCCGCCTGTCTCTCCGACAGTCATAATATCATATTTTGACAATACTTCGCTTTGCATTTCCTGCAGAAATTCATGTATGCGCGGGCCATTGGGAATTATTTGTTTTGCATTGCCGTTTGTAAAATTCTGCGGTTTGGAAATTAAGCTGATGGCATCCATGCGGAACCCGTCGATTCCTTTATCCAGCCACCAGCGCATCATGCCGTATATTTCATTGCGAAGGGCAGGATTTTCCCAATTCAGGTCTGGCTGCCATGGAGAAAACAGATGCAAATAATACTGGCCAGTTGCTTCGTCTTTTGACCAGGCCGGCCCGCCGAACCAGGCTTTCCAGTCATTGGGCGGCTCGTCATTATTGCCAGGTGTGCTGCCTGATTGGATACCGTTACGCCAAATATAGTAATCGCGTTTAAGGCTGCCGGGATTGGAGCGGCTTTCCAAAAACCAGGGGTGTTCATTCGATGAATGATTAACAGCTAAATCCATTATAACTTTAAGCCCTAAACCATGAGCCTTTTCCAGCAGGCGGTCGAAATCTGCCATCGTTCCAAACTCAGGGCTTATTGCGCAGTAATCGCTGATGTCATAGCCATTGTCGCGCATGGGGCTTTGGTATATTGGAGAAATCCAGATTACATCTGCGCCCAATTCTTTTATGTACTCAAGTTTCGATGCAATGCCGTTAATGTCGCCAATGCCGTCACCGTTAGAATCGCAAAAACTTCGCGGATAAATTTGATATACAACCGCTTTCTTCCACCATTCCATTCCCATCTTAAATTACCCCTTAACTGCGCCGTCCACAATGCCCTTGATTATATGTTTTTGTAAAATCAAAAACACTATAACAACAGGAAGCATTGTCATTAAAGTAGCGGTAAGAATCAGATCCCATCTTTTTACAAATGATCCCACAAAATTCGCTACGGCAAGCGGAAGCGTCTGAATATTATTACCCGAACCGAGAACCAGCAGCGGCAGAAGATAATCATTCCATATCCAGATGCTGTTTAAAATGATTATAGTTACAGTGATAGGGGTAAGCATCGGAAAAACGATTCTGAAAAAAGCCGTTGGTTTTGAACAGCCGTCGATAGTGGCGGCTTCTTCAAGCTCAAGCGGAACCGATTTGATAAAACCGTGAAAAAGGAATATCGAAAGCGATGAGCCAAAGCCTATGTATGCCAAAATAATTCCGGGAAAATTCTGCAAAAGACGGAAAGGTGTATGAAACAGCCCCAGTTTAACTTCCAGAATATGCAGCCATGAAATTAACGGGAACATTACTACCTGAAACGGAATTACCATTGCTGCTACAAATACCATAAAAATTACAGTGGACAGAACTGTCTTTGTGCGCACAAGAACCCATGCCGCCATGGAGGAACACAGTATTAAAAAACTGACAGAAGCAACTGTTATAAAAATGGAAGATGCAAATGATGAAGCATAACGAACATTTGAACTTGTGAGTACTGTTTTAATATTGGTAATAAACTGCGAAGGGTTTTCCGGAAATGCCAGCGGATCCATAATAATCTTTAGCGATGGTTTTGCAGAATTTATTAATACAAGCGCGAATGGAAGCATGTACAATATAAAAAGTAAAATTGCAGCTGCTTCCAGATATACATATTTTTTTGCTTTCATTACATTTCAATCTCCCTTTTTTTGTTGGCGCGCACCTGAATCAGCGAAATGACGGCAAGCACAACAAAGAAAATTATCGCTTTCGCCTGGCCTTGCGCAAGCTGGCGGTACGAAAATGCCGTTTGATATATGTTCAATGCAAGAAATTCATTTGTCATAAGAGCCCTGCCCATAAACATGCCGGACGGCCCTCCGGCAGTGAGCGCAAAATTAACATCGAACTGTTTGAATGAGTTAATAAGCGTAAGGAACATTGAGACTGTAAAGGCCGGCGCAACAAGCGGAAAAACAATGTGCCTTAGCCGCTGTGTGTAGTTTACACCGTCAATTTCGGCGGCTTCCAGCAGCGAATCGGGAATGCCCTGTATTGCCGCGACATAAATCATCATAATGTAGCCGGCATATTGCCATGTGCCGACAACAACAATTGCCAAAAGAGCCAAATACCGGTTTGCAAGGAACAGGTTTTCTTTTAGCCATGTGAATCCAATCAAGCCGCCGAAAGACGGAATTGCATTATTAAAAATAAACTGCCATATATAGCCTAAAATAAGGCCGCCGATAAGATTTGGCAGGAAAAAGCCGGCCCTGTAAAGCCCATTGTGTTTTAATTTACTTGTTACAAGGAGCGCCATGAAAAATGCGCATATATTTAATATAATTATGCTTATGACTGCATAAGCAGCAGTAACAAGAAATGAATGAAGAAATGTAATGTCTTTCGTTATTGCGATATAGTTTTTTAATCCTGCCCATGTAACAGTTGTTCCTGTAATAGCGTTCCAGTCTGTAAATGAATAGTATATTCCCATCAAAAACGGGATTATTATAACCATGCAAAAAGCAAAAATCGATGGAAATAAAAACAGAAAAAACAACAAAGAATTCCGCGGCTTGCCTCCCGTGATAGCTTTTTTCATGCTCCCCCCTTAAAAAAATGGACGGCGTTGTTTTCTGTGCCGTCCATATAACTTTATTTGAACAGTTGCTCTGTATTTTATTTGGTAATTGTACCGGTTGCGTTTGTGAACAGCCTTACAAATTCCTGCGTGTTAATTTTTCCGTCGGCCATTTGATGGAATATCGGCCCAAGAGTATTCATGCCGAAGCCGTCGGGCATTTCATTTTGCTGCCATGCATAAATCTTGCTCTGATTGGACCATTCCTGAACAGAAATCGAAAATTGCCCCGCTGGTTTTAGCTTTACAGATTTGAATGCAGGAACCATTCCGGCTTTGTTGACCATATAATCATGCCCTTCCTGAGTGCTCGCCATGGCAATAAGGAATTTTTTTGCTTCATCAATATTTTTGGATTTTGAATTCACAATATACCAGGAAGGCGCTCCGACGAAAATACCATCCGTTGTTTCATTAAGATACGCATGAGGAACATAAGCCATTTCGAAAGTGATCCCCAAATCCTTAAAAGTAGGATCTGTCCAGTTGCCTTGATGAATAAATACTGTCTTGCCAATGGCAAAGTCGCCAAGCTGCTGATCATAGCCGCCCGTAAGCAGTGTGTTTCTGTTGGCATACTTGAACAGCAGGTTATAATACTCGGCGAATTTTGTAAGGCGCGCATTATCAACCTGACCGTTGAGCATCATGTTAATGTATTTGGTTGAATTATTGTACGGCAGGCCGAGAGCGAGGTATGCGTTTACTCCATGAAGCCCTGTTACCCAGGTCATTCCCGGGCCCGCCACCATCGAAACAACAGCGTCAATGCCAAGTTCGCTTTTCATGGAATCGAGCTTTTCAAAAGCATCCTTTACCGCGTCGATGTTTACAAGAGTTCTGGGATTTATTCCCGCTTTGGCAAGAAGCGCTTTGTTGTAGCCAAGCCCCCAGCCTTCGATGGCAACAGGAAAACCGATAACCTTGCCGTCAGCCGGATCAATGTAGGCGACATCTGTGTCTCTGACCCAGGGTTCATTCGTTAAATCCAGGATTCTGCCTGCTCTTTTGGCGTCTTCGTACCCAGCTTTGCCCTCGATAACAAAAATTTCCGGTTCTGTGCCGGAGTTAAACATTGCTGTAATGTTCGGGGCATAGGGAGTTTCGCCGCCAAAACTCCTGATGTTAACCTTAATGCCGGTTTGCTTCTGATATATTGCCGCATAACCTTTTAAGGCTTCGTCAATTTCGATCTTGTTGCTTATGAGTGTTATCTCATTGCTGGATGTTTTTGTATTGCATGCTGTAAAAATGGAAGTAATCATTAATACTGCCAATACAAAAAATAATATTCGTTTCATAATTTTCTCCTTTATTTTAATATTATAATTATTTTTTTTAGTATATATAATGTTATTAAGAACTGTCAAACTTTTCATAGATTATCGTTAACGATTTTCGTTGACGAAGATTATTAGCCTTGCGGTGTTTTACATAGATTTTACATTTTTTTTACATTCTTCTGATTATTATTCCGGCTTTATTTGTCAGAATATAACCGTAATGTATAGGACATATAGCTACATCAAAACAAGAGACAATGTTATGCGCGGCGTATTTCTTTTCTGCGGCATTTTTTCAATACTGGCGTTGGGTTGTATTTGTGTCTTTTTGTTTGCAAGCGGGTTGCCGTTTATTGGCAGAGTAGGGCTTCCCAATTTTTTTGGAACAAGGTGGCATCTTGCCGGCGAATCGTACGGCATAGTGTCAATGATTGCAGCATCGCTATATGTTACCGCGCTGGCAACGCTTTTTGGCGTAACCGCCGGATTATTCACCGCCATAAGCCTGTATAAATTTTGCCCGCCCGCTGCAGTCCCTCCAATACGGCAAATGATAAATCTGCTGGCGGGAATACCGTCTGTAATTTACGGTCTGTTCGGCATGATAATAATAGTGCCTTTTTTGCGGGAGCATATTTCACCTAACGGCGTTGGTTACGGTATTTTGGCGGCAAGCCTTGTTTTATCGGTAATGATACTGCCGACAATTGTAAGCGTAAGCCTTGATGCCCTTAACGCCGTTCCGAAAAATTATTACGAGGGGGCGCTTGCGCTGGGGGCGACTAAGGAGCAGGCTGTTTTTAGAGTTATGCTTCCCGCAGCAAAAAGCGGGATACTTGCCGCTGTTGTGTTATCAATAGGGCGGGCAATTGGCGAGACAATGGCTGTTATAATGGTAATTGGCGGTTCGCCGGTAATGCCGAAAAGTCTTTTCCAGTCTGTACGGACAATGACTGCCAATATTGCAATGGGCGCGACGGAACTTTCCGGAGATGCGGCAACCGCGCTTGTTGCAACCGGGGTAGTGTTGTTTGTCTTTACACTGTTGTTGAATGTTGGTTTTTCATTGTTTAAAGGGAGTGAAAAAAGTGAGAACAAAAGCGCACAAAAGACAAGTAGTTAAATTCTCTGCATTTAAATTTTTATCGCAGGGTGCGCTTGTTTTTAGCATTGTTGCTCTTGCAGCAGTAATGTTATTTATTCTTGTCAGGGGAGTGCCTTATGTTAACCTGCAATTGCTTTTCGGCGATTACGGCAGGTATCCTTCCATAAAACCGGCTCTTGCCGGAACAATGTATTTAATTTTTATTGCAGTTTCCATTGCTGCGCCGATTGGAATCGGCAGCGCAATTTTTTTATCGGAATACATGAATTCAAAAAACCGCATAATCCGCTTTATCCGTATAGCGACCGAAACTCTCGCCGGAATACCGTCGATTGTTTATGGAATATTCGGCTATCTTGTTTTTGTTGTGGCGCTTGGTTTTAAATATTCGTTAATCGGCGGCGGCATTACGCTTGCAGTTATGATACTGCCGGTAATTGTCCGCTCAACCGAGGAAAGCCTGCTTGCAGTCCCTCTTGCGCTGAGAGAAGGCAGTTTTGCGCTGGGATCGTCAAAAGTACGGACAATTTTTTCCGTTGTTTTACCATGCGCGGCAAGCGGGATTGTAACGTCTCTTATTTTGGCAATCGGGCGCGTTGTGTCGGAAAGCGCTGTTTTAATTATGACTATCGGCATGGTAGTAAATAAAATGCCTGAAAATTTTGCTTCTCCCGGAACAAGCCTTGCGCTGGACGTGTATTACTTTGGTTCCCACGGTTATCCCGAGGAAGCAGCGGCAACAGGCGTTGTGCTTCTTGTTTTGGTAGTATCAATAAATATTATAGCCACTGTGTTGGGAAAAACATTCGGCAAAGGGGAACTTGCACATGGATGATAAATTTAATATTACCGTGCGTAATTGCGATTTATATTATGGCGATTTACATGCCTTAAAAAACGTCAACATGAATATCGAAGAAAAAGAAGTTACTGCGCTTATTGGGCCCTCAGGCTGCGGCAAGTCTACATTTATTAAGATATTCAACCGGATGAACGATCTTGTAGAAGGCTGCCGGATTACCGGGGAAATTCAAATTGGCGGGAAGGACATTTTTTCAAAAGATACGGATGTAAATCTGCTTCGTAAAAATGTTGGCATGGTTTTTCAAAAGCCAAATCCTTTCCCCATGAGCATTTATGACAATATTGCATTTGCGCCGAGGACTTTTGGGATAAGGAAAAGAGGCGAACTTGACAGCCTGGTCGAGCAGTCGCTTAAGCAGGCAGGCCTGTGGGGCGAGGCAAAAGACCGCCTCCGTAAAAATGCGATGGGCATGTCGGGCGGCCAGCAGCAAAGGCTTTGCATTGCCCGCGCCCTTGCCGCCAACCCAAAGATTCTTTTGATGGATGAACCGACCAGCGCCCTTGATCCAATTTCAACAGGAATCATCGAAGATTTAATTAACGAACTAAAGACTGAATATACAATAGTTATAGTTACTCACAATATGCAGCAAGCGACGCGCATATCCGATAAAACAGCGTTTTTCCTTTTAGGCGAGATAGTTGAATACGGCAAAACAGAAGCAATTTTCTCAAAGCCCAGGGACAAACGAACCGAGAATTATATAACAGGACGTTTTGGTTGAGCCTGTACTTAACAATACCGGGAGAATTATTATGCCGATTAGAGCACGATATGAAAAGGAATTAAAAGAAGTTTTCGATAATCTGGTGCTTATGTGCCGCTATATCGAGACAGCGATTGAAAAAAGCGTAAAGGCGCTTGCAGACAGGGATCTTGCTCTTGCTAACGAAGTCTGCGAAGACGACAAATTAATAGATAAAATGGAGCGGGAAATAGAACAATTGTGCCTGCGGATACTCCTGCTGGAGCACCCCGTCGCAAATGACTTTCACGAGGTTTCTGCAGCGTTAAAAATGATTACCGATCTTGAACGTATAGGGGATCAGGCCAGGGATATTTCGGAAATAACCAAGCAGATCAAAGACGATGAATATATCAAAGAGCTGGTTAACATTCCGCAGATGGCGGTAATTGTAATTCAGATGGTAAGGGACGGAGTGCAGGCTTATATTAACCGCGATCTTCAGCTTGCCCGTTCACTTGACAGAACCGATGATAAAGTTGATGAGCTGTTTAGGACAATTATGGCGGATCTTACGGTGCTTATTAAAAAAAATCCTGATAATGCAGAACAGGCAATATTATTTATGATGATTGCAAAGTACATGGAACGCATAGGCGATCATGCGGTAAATATTGGAGAATGGGTTATATTTGGCATTACCGGCAGCCATCCCAAAAAAGAGTGATTTTATGAAGCAAACAATTTTTGCGGTAGAAGATGATTTGGCATTGCAGGAGCTCTATTTTTATTCGCTGGAAAACGAGTTTGACTGCCGTTGTTTTGATGACGAAAAATCATTTTTTGACGCACTGTCACATCAGGTACCGTCTCTTGTGCTGCTGGATATTATGCTGCCGGGCAATGATGGGTTTGCAATTTTGACCCGCCTGAAATCAGAAAGAGCGACTTCGCATATTCCGGTAATTATGGTGTCGGCAAAAGGCGATGAAATTTCCAAAGTCAAAGGGCTTAATATGGGCGCCGATGACTATCTTGCAAAGCCTTTTGGCGTGCTTGAATTTGTGGCGCGGATAAAGGCAAACTTGCGGAAAGCCGGCAAATCTGCCGCTGGAAACATCGAGTTTAAAGACATTGTTATAGAACCGGAAAAACACAGGATAACCGTAAACGGAAAACAAATGCAAACAACTCTTAAAGAATACACCCTTTTATCCCTGCTCTGCGTAAATGCCGAAAAAGTACAGGAACGCGAAACTATTTTTGATGAAGTGTGGGGAGTGGATTATATGGCGGAAACAAGGACGCTTGATATTCACATAAAAGAATTAAGAAAAAAATTATCCGAAGCTAAAAGCAAAACTGCTATTCAGACTATACGAGGGGTGGGGTATATTTTAACATGAAAAAACAATTATTTTTCCAAACCATGTTAATAGTTTTAATGGGCCTGCTTGGTTTTTTTGGAATGTCTGTATTTATAACTTATTTTGATAATTTAAAAATTGCCAAAGATACAGTTGTTGAAACAACGGAAATCCTGGCAAATTTTTACACTGAAGGCACAGACCTGTTCTCGTTTGTGAATGCCGGAAGAGAAACGCGGATAACCGTAATTGCCAGAGACGGGACAGTCTTGGCGGACAGCCGCCCGCTTGAACTTGACTCTCTGGAAAATCATCTTCAGCGGTCAGAAATACAGGCGGCATTAAGAAGCACTCCGTCCCCTTATGTCCGCCATTCCGATTCCCTGCATGTTGACCATATCTACTATGCGCTAAAAGTAGAAAGCGGCGATGGTTATGTATTTATCCGCGCTGCAATTCCTGTCGAAAGAATCGACACATATCTGTCTCAGTCATTGACATTTCTTGTGATCTTTCTGGTTGTTGTTTCTTTGATCTGTTTTGCTTTTATCCGTAATATGATAATTAGAATTCTGGAACCGGTAAACCTTATCGGCAAAAAAATGTGGCTGCTGATAAACAATGAATACACCGCGGAATCTGCAAGCGTAGGTTATGAAGAAATAGATATGATTCTAAAGGAATTTGATGATATAGGGCTTATTTTACAGGAAAGAATGGCTTCTCTTCGCGATGAAAAAGACAAACAGGATTACATTTTAAATAATATTGGCGACGGGCTTTTTATCGTGGATGAAAACAAGGAAATTGCCCTGATAAACTCCGCTGCACGTGAAATTTTTAATGTCACGCCGGACATTGTAAATAAAAATTTAAATTATCTGGTTAATGAAAAAACATTTATCGGTACAGTAGAAACCTGTGCGGATTCCGCAAGGGATGCGTTATTTGAAATTTCATTGTTTGGAAGCATATATCTTGTAACAATAAAGCATCTTCCGGGCACAAAATTAACAATGGTTGTGCTGTCAAATGTTACGGAAAACCGCGAAAATGCCAAACGGCGGGAAGAATTCTTCGCTAATGCTTCTCACGAGTTAAAAACTCCATTAACCGCAATTATGGGGTTTAATGATCTTGCGGCGCTTAACAACAAAGACGAAAATATCCGCAAATACATAGACAGCATTACCCGTGAAACAGATCGTATGTTGTCGCTTATAGTAGATATGCTGAAATTATCGGAATTAAAAAACACTCAGGAAATAAATCGTGAATCTGTGCCGCTCGCGAAAACAGTTAATGAAGCGCGGGAAGCCTTATCAGCCATAATCGAAAAAAAAGCCATAATTTTTGAAATAACCGGCGACGCTGAGGTTACTGCCGAACCTGGGCATGTCTATGAACTGGTTAAAAATCTTATAGAAAATGCAGTCCGTTACAACAACGAAAGAGGCAGTGTTTCGATTATAATTGAAAATTATAAAAATGCCCCGCAGCTTATGATTATTGATAACGGTATTGGCATATCACCCGAAGAACAGTCAAGGATATTCGAGCGGTTTTATCGCGTGGAAAGAAGCCGCTCTCCGCGGAACGGCGGTACCGGCCTTGGGCTTTCAATAGTCAAACACATTTGCGCTTTGTATGACTGGAGATTGTCTTTAAAAAGCAAGCTTGGCATAGGAACAGAAATACTGGTTGTTTTTAACGAAAAAGAAAGTGAAAGCTCGCTGTAGGTGATTCGCGTCTTTATTACAGAGAGGCGCTTTATATTGTCTAAAAACTCTTTTTAAAGGTTCCCGCAGATACCTGTATTAAGTTTTTTAATTATGATAGTATTTCTTTATGGAAACTTCTTTAACTTCAATTTTTCTGTCTCTAAAACATGCGCAGGCAGAACTCGCTGTGCAAAACCGTGCGGCAAAGGATAAAGCTCTTGCTGCCGCCGCCGCTGCAATCGATCGCAGCCGCGCTGCCATACTGGAAGCCAATGCCCGGGATGTAGAAAAAGCCCGTAAAGGCGGCATGAAGGAAAGCCTTGTTGACCGCCTGTTTTTGAACGGCAAGCGGATGGACAGCCTTATTGACGGAATTAATACAGTAATAAAACAGGAAGATCCAATCGGCAGAGTGCAGGCAGGCTGGACGATTCCAAACGGTTTGCATATTGAAAAAGTAACTGTCCCAATAGGAGTTGCTGCAATCATTTACGAATCGCGTCCAAATGTTACAGCAGATTGTGCCGCCCTTGCTTACAAAGCTGGCTGTTCAATACTGCTGCGGGGGTCTTCCTCTGCGCTGGAATCCAACAAAGAGCTTGTTAAAGCAATAAAGGCAGGGCTTGCAGATGGCGGCGGCATTGCAGATGCTATCGCCCTGGCAGAATCCGGCAACAGGGACGAAGTTGATGAAATTCTCAATGCCCGCGGCTATATTGATGTAGTTATGCCCCGCGGAGGCAAGGAATTGATCCGCCGCGTTGTTGAAAATGCGCGCATTCCTGTAATTGAAACTGGAGAGGGCAATTGCCATATCTATGTTGAACCCTGCGCTGATATGGACAATGCTGCGGAAATAATCGCTAACGCAAAACTGCAAAAGCCAGGCGCATGCAACGCGGTGGAAACATTGCTTGTACACAAGGATGCGCTTTGCGCATTAATGCCGAAAGCGGTATCCGCTCTTGCAGGCAAGGTAGAATTACGCTGTGACAGCCAGGCAATGGCAGCAGTTAAAGCCTCCGCCAGCGGCTCATCTTCTGCCGGCACTGTTTTTAAAGACGCAGCAGAAGAAGATTGGGAAACAGAGTTCCTTGATTATATTCTGGCAGTAAAAACGGTTTCTTCCTGCGACGAGGCAATTGCGCATATTAACCGCTATGGTACAAAACATTCAGAGGCAATCCTGACGAACGACCTTGCATCGGCGGAAAAATTTAAAACAAATGTGGATGCTGCCTGCGTATATGTAAATGCATCGCTCCGTTTTACCGACGGCAGCGAGTTTGGTTTTGGCGCAGAGCTTGGAATTAGTTCCCAAAAATTCCATGTACGCGGGCCTATGGGGCTGGAAGCCCTTACCACAATAAAGTACCTTATAAACGGCAGCGGGCAAATACGGAGTTAGACTGGCTTAAAATTCAATTGGTTAGGTGAAAATATGATAGCGCAACTTGTTGCAGATGCACGAAAAATAGTTATAAAATTTGGTTCAAACACACTTGCCGGCAGCGAAGGTAAAATAAATGCCGATCTGCTTTCGGAGTTTGCCGAACAGTCAGCGGCGCTCATGCGGGACGGAAAACAAATTGTAATTGTTTCCTCCGGCGCTCAGGTGGCGGGCCTGCGTACCCTCGGCAAGTGGGCCCGCAAGAAGGATATTCACTACAGGCAGGCATTGTGCGCCGTAGGGCAGGTGGAGTTAATGGGCGCATGGCGCCGCGCTTTTGATCACCATGGCCTGCACATTGCGCAGATTTTGCTGACACGGGAAGACTTTAACGATTCAATCAGAACTTTGAACATGCGCAATACGCTTTTCACATTGGTGGACGAAGGCATCATTCCCATTGTCAACGAGAACGATACTGTCTCGGTCGAAGAAATAAAAATTGGCGATAACGATACGCTTGCCGCACGGTCTGCGATTCTATGGAGCGCAGATCTTTTAATTCTTTTTAGCGATATTGACGGGGTATACGATAAAAACCCCAAAGAATTTGCCGATGCAAAGCTTGTAGAAGAAATTCGTGACATTAACACTGCACGGAAAAACATCACCATAGGAGCTGCCAACAATTTTGGCACCGGCGGTATTGCTACCAAGCTGGATGCGGCAGAACTGGCAATGTCTTACGGTATTCCCACAATTCTAACGCATGGGGGCAAACCGCGCAGCCTGGAGACCCTTGCATCCGGCAGTCAAAAAGGAACAGTGTTTCTGGCATAATGTTCCTTATCATCTTTGGACAAATTAAAGATTTTTGAGTTTTTTACTATAGTTATCCGGCAACTAACCCGGACAAG
>Ga0123356_10001396_pt1 | contig 26772 bp, 22 predicted proteins | sample TergutEmb28metaG_2_FD_92546 | JGI IMG/M metagenome (GOLD analysis project Ga0123356, IMG submission 92546) | Embiratermes neotenicus P3 segment gut microbial communities from Petit-Saut dam, French Guiana - Emb289 P3 | ecosystem: Host-associated > Arthropoda: Insects > Digestive system > Gut ...
ACAACTTTTTCTATGGTAGCCTATACGAAGTAGACGAACCGGGACTTCTTAACAGATCAGGATTTCTTGCAATGCACTGGGTATATAATGATATTCTATTCAGGATCGTTGTTCCTCATGGATTTATTGACGATCATGGTATAGAACAAGCACATTTTATCGATACAGAATTACTCTCTATGGCAAAATCAATAATAAACAGATAATATGCTCCACTTGATTTTCTGCCATTGCAAAATGCCTTGTATTTTAATATACTGGCAGCGTCAGAGGGAGTAATCGTATGAGAATGAGGAGAAAGCGAAGACTCACAAGTCGTATTGAATTGTGTGAGCATTTGCTTGTCGGAGAGCCTGAGGAGCTCCGTGGTCGTTGGCTTGACGAGTTTGATTTTAAAGAACTTCATGTTGAACTTGGCTGCGGGAAGGGACTTTTCACTGTTGAAACAGCGATACTTGAGCCGGATATTCTTTTTGTCGGGCTTGAGAAGATTTCCAATGTTTTGGTTCTCGCTCTTGAGCGTGCTGAAATGGCTGACGTTGAAAACATCAGGTTTATCAACAGGCTTGCCGATGATTTGTCTGTGTTTTTTGCTCCGGGCGAGGTTTCGCGGATATACATAAATTTCTGTGATCCCTGGCCTGCGAACAGGCATAAAAAACGGCGTTTAACAGGATCGTTATTTTTAGAAATGTACAAGCAAGTTTTATGTTCAGACGGAGAAATCCGCTTTAAAACAGATGATTTATCGCTTTTTGAGTTTTCATTGGGTGAGTTTGAGCGTTTTGGATTTGTTTTGTCTGATGTTACATATAATTTGCATGAAAACGGATTGATTGGTGTAATGACTGATTATGAGGTGAAATTTCACGAGAAGGGGATGCCGATTTACAGATGTGTGGCACACTATGAAGATTATTGAACACAACAATGAAATTGAAATTACAAACCTTTCTGACTTTGACCTTGCCAAGACTTTTGAGTGTGGGCAGTGTTTTCGTTGGAATACAGATGAAAACGGCGCGTACATAGGCGTTGCGTTTGGTCGTGTTGCTAAATTGTATCACTGTGGTGACAGTGTTTTTATTTCATGTTCTAAAGAGGATTTTGAGACGATATGGCGTGGATATTTTGATCTCGATCGTGATTATGCGGAGATTCGGCAACGATTGTGTATAGATGATTTTATGCGTCGCGCAACGGATTTTGGCAGAGGTATTCGTATTTTACGGCAAGAAAAATGGGAAGCTCTGTGTTCTTTCATAATTTCGCAAAATAATAATATCCCGAGGATAAAAACTATCGTTGATAAACTATGTCGCGAGTTTGGTGATACTATAGATTTTGAGTGTAAACAGTATTATACCTTCCCTTCCGCGAAGAAATTAGCGACCCTTGAAACGGAGCAATTAGCTCCTTTACGTTGCGGTTACAGAGCCGATTACATAATAAGAACAGCAAAGATGGTAGCAGACGGTACTGTTGATCTTGAAGCTATATCTCAGGGTACGCCGGATAACGCTCGTATTGCGCTAAAAAAGCTGCATGGCGTCGGTGATAAGGTCGCCGATTGTGTGATGCTGTTCGGTTTGCATATGCTTGATGCTTTCCCGCTCGATGTCTGGATGAAACGAGCTGTTGAACAACATTACGGCAAGGATTTTGATCCTTCTGTATTTAGTCCTTATGCGGGGATTGCACAGCAATATATTTTTTATCATATGAGGAACAGCAAGTGAAGCAACATGACAAAACCCCCGTCCCCTGTCATAAAAAAATGCTTGCTTTATGTACGTTCAGGTGGTATCATATCTTTCGCGACTAAATTTAAGGAGGGCAAGGGCAGTCAACTGCCCCGTAGAGAATATGGCTAACATTAAATCATCGGCAAAAAGAGCACTGATCATTGAGAAAACGACTGCAAAAAACAAGGCGGCAAAATCGCTAATGAAGACAAATACCAAGAAGTTCAACGCAGCAGTTGAAGATGGTGATCATGATGCTGCTGAAGGTGCTTTCAAAACTGCTGTAAAAACGGTTGATCGCGCCGCAACAAAAAAACTTATACATAAAAACAAAGCAAATAGAAGAAAAAGCAAAATGACACGCAAGATGAACGCAATGGAGAGCAAGTAGAGCTTTGTTCCTGAACAAAGCAAATTGAGCTTTATTTTCGATGCTTAAACTCTAAAATTTTAGTATAAAATAACACTACTGACACAGTATTCGCTTCGTGCCGGAAAAAAGGTGCGAAGCGACTTTTTTTCATGGTATTTTACTTGCTTTTTTTGAGTGAAATTGATAGAATAAACTGTGCGAATCGGCATGTGTTTTGAAGATATCGCGCACCTTAAAACCGAAAGGAAATACACTATGAACTCCACTGTTGATGTCTGGGTAAAAGTGCAGGAAATCCTCAGAAACGACTTAACGGAAACTGCTATTACCACATGGTTTGATGATTGCAGTGCGGTTGAATTGGCCGGTAACCGGTTTTATCTTCACACGCCGAATAAACGAAAAAAAGAAATGCTGGAAGAGCGTTTTCTCGGTACAATAAGAAGCGCTCTTAACGATTTATTCTCATCAAACGATTTTGAAGTTATAGTTCTCGACGACGACGGGTTAAAAGCAATGAAAGAAACAGCTAACGAACCCGATTATTTAAGTATAGATGAATACACTTTCGAACATTTTGTAGTAGGAAGCTCAAATAAATTCGCTCATGCTGCAGCTCTTGCTGTTGCAGACGCCGAACAAAAACATCATTATAACCCGCTGTTTATCTTCGGGGAGTCCGGCGTAGGAAAAACACACTTACTATATGCAATTCGCCATGCAGTCGAAAGTAAATACCCATACTACAGTGTTATCTGCGTAAAAGGCGAAGATTTTACAAATGAGTTGATAATTGCTCTTAAAAAAGGAAAAAACGTTGAGTTTCGTGAAAAGTACAGAAGCGCTGACTTTTTCTTGATCGACGATATCCAGTTCATCGCCGGCAAAATCGGCACACAAGAAGAATTTTTTCATACATTTAACACTTTACGTGAGCTGGGCAAGCAAATAGTTTTCACATCAGACAGACCACCAAGTGAGATCCATACTTTGGAAGACCGGTTAAGAACTCGATTTGAACAAGGACTCATAGCAGATATCCAACCTCCCGACGAGGTTTTACGCAGAGCAATAATAAAAAGTAAAGCAGAGCAGCTTGGCACAATACTGCCTGATGACGTTACTGACTATATAGCAGACAATTTAGATTCCAGTGTCCGTCAGCTTGAAGGCGCTGTTAAAATGATCATCGCATACAGAGATCTTATGGATGAAGATATTACAGTAGAAAAACTCAAAAAGCGTCTTAAAGAATTGTATATAAACGGTGGAGGGCATTTGATCCCGACAACCAATGATATTATTGAAGAAACAGCAAAATGCTTTATGCTCACTCCGGAAGACATAAAAGGTCAGAGCAGACAAGCTAATATAGTTCTTGCAAGGCATATTGCTATGTATCTTATAAGAAAAATCACAAATCTTTCTCTTACAGATATAGGAGTTGAATTTGAAGGCAGACATTATACAACAGTCATGTCATCAGTTAAGCTTATTGAAAAGAAAATGAAAGATGAAAAGGAATTTGCCGGCATAATTCGGGATATAACGTTAAATATCAACTCAAAAAAACCTTCCGCGATCTTAAATACATAATGAAACTTTACTTTTTCAACATAATTTTACACATTTATTGTTGATTTGTGTGGATAATAGATTTTATAAGGATTATTCAATATTTACGCTAACATTTTCCACAGTTTATGTTAAAAAGATATTCACGATTTTCAACACTTTTTTCTACTTTTCCACATTTTTTTTACCTACTACTACTACTACTATAAAGATAATATATATCTCTATATATAATATATATCAATATAAATATATTTATATATATAGAACAAAGGAAAGGAATCTCTTAATTATGAAATTTACATGTGAAAAACCTTTATTCCTTGCCGCTATACTTACTGCATCCCGTGCAGCGGTTACAAAGAGTCCTATTCCGTTACTTGAGGGACTGCTGCTTGAAGCAGAAGACGATAATGTAAAAATAACCGGCTATGATCTTAAAACCGGTATTGTTACAAATGTTCCGGCAGAGGTTGAAACTCCCGGAGGTATAGTCTTAAATGCACGTTTGTTGGGTGAGATCATAAGAAAAATGCCCGGACAATATGTAACAATGGCAGTAAGTTCCGGATATGTAGCCGAGATAAGCAGTGAAATGAGTGATTTTGAAGTTCTTGGCTCACCAACATCTGATTATCCGGAGCTGCCGACAATAGATGAGCAGGATACAATAGAAATAAACGAGTCGATCCTTAAGAAAATGATATCACAAACAAATTTTGCTGTCAGTGATAATGAATCCCGTCCTATACATACAGGAGCACTGTTTGAAACTTATGAAGGAGAACTTACTGTTGTCGCAGTTGACGGATACAGACTTGCGCTTCGCCGGGAGCCCTTGGAAAATACAGATTTACCGGAGTTAAGTTTTGTTGTACCCGGTACTGCTCTATCAGAAGTAGAAAGAATAATCTCCAACGATGACGGACATGTAACGATCAGACTGGGAACAAAACATATAATATTTACTGTCGAAGAAACTACTTTGATTTCCCGCAGGCTAGAAGGTGATTTCTTAAATTACAAAAACTCTTTACCGCAGCAATCAAAGTATCGATTCAAGTTAGAAAAAGACGAATTGATAGCCGCAGTAGAACGCGTATCTCTGATAATAAGTGATAAGCTAAAAAGTCCTGTCAGATGTGTTTTCGGTGATGGAGTGGTTAAATTACACTCAGTCTCTGCTCTTGGAAAGGCCAGTGATGAATGTGTGATGAGCGGAGACGGAGAAAATCTTGAGATAGGTTTTAACGATAAGTACCTTCTTGAAGCACTAAAAGCAGCTCCGGCAGATGATGTGTTGCTTGAACTGAACTCAGGCGTAACACCATGCATAATCTCCCCGTCAAATGACGCAAAGAATTTCCTCTATATGATCCTGCCCGTTCGCTTAAAAGCATATGAAGGTTAGGGTCAGAGGTGTACGCAGCGTACGCATAACAGGAGATCATATAAAGCTTGATTCACTTATGAAGTTTGCATCAATAGCGTCTACAGGCGGGGAAGCTAAATATCGTATCCAAAACGGCGAGGTTTTAGTAAACAAAGAAATTTGCACATTAAGAGGAAAGAAGATTAGACCTGGAGATATTGTCCGCTGCGACGACAGTGTGATCCTTGTGAAAAAAGATGGTTGTTAACGAGTTATATCTCGATGGATTTCGTAATTACAATAATGTATCAGTGCAGTTTTGCGATGGTGTCAATGTGATCACAGGGCGTAATGCACAGGGAAAAACAAATCTCGTAGAAGCTATATATTACCTTGCGGCAGGGCGTTCATTCAGACCGGTAAGTGATAAAGAACTTATAACTTTTGATCGCGATGGTGCAAATATCCGTGCGGATATCGTTTCTAGTGAGCGGGAACAAACGCTTGAAGCACGGTTTTTTCGTGGGCGTCGACGTGAGCTGTACGCAAATGAAGCAAAGCTGAAAAGTCTTAATGAGCTTGCCGGAAGGCTTACAGCCGTAGTCTTTTGTCCTGATGATCTTACTCTTATAAAGGACGGTGCGGCAATAAGACGCAAGATGATGGATAATTGCCTTTCACAACTCCGTCCGGGATATCTTGCAGCACTCACAGAGTTTAATAAACTATATGACAATAAAACACGTATTTTAAAGGATCATCACACAAAACCGGCACTGCTTGAGCTGCTTGATGACTTTAATCTTCGTCTCGCACAGCAAAGTGCGCGTTTGATATATTACAGATCGGCATTTTCGGAAGGGTTATCAAAAAGAGCCGCGATAATTCATGAAGAATTTGCAGGAGGGACAGAAGCGTTATCAATTAAATATAAAACAGTTGGTCGAATGGATGCTGCCGGGAAAAAACCGGAAGAATTATTGCCGCACTTGCTTGAACATCAAAGGGAGCACCGAAATGCAGAGATAAGATCGGGACAATGCCTGTCAGGTGCTCATAAGGATGACCTTGAGATAGAAATAAACGGAATGGCCGCGCGAAAGTTTGCATCACAAGGTCAAGCCCGCACAGCTTCCGTATCTATAAAACTCGCCGAACGCGATATCCACCATGACAATAAAAATGAATACCCTGTATTATTGCTTGATGATGTGTTGTCGGAACTGGATTCAAAACGTCAGAGCTTCATACTCGGCAGGATCAAAAACGGACAGGTTTTTATCACCTGCTGTGATGACACCGCTGTCTCTGCCGGACATAGCGGAAAAACGCTCCGGATAGATAACGGAAGCATATCAGAGATCAGCGATAAGTAAGTTGTTCTTAACGATCGGGAAGTCGAGGCTTACAGATGTATTTACACCTAGGGCAGAATGTTGTAGTTCCGGGAGCAGATATCATAGGGATATTCGATTTGGATAACACAACAGGGTCACATATTACACGCAAATTTCTCAACGATGCAGAAAAAACAGGCAGTATAGTAAATGTGTCAGACGAATTGCCGAGGTCATTTATTGTAAGCGGTAAAGACAAGACGATAACTGTATATTTATCTCAGTTATCACCACAAACACTTTTAAAACGCACTGAATCTATGCGCTTTGAATAACGCTGAAGCCTTTTAAACGAGGCTTACAGCTTGCAAGGCACAATTTGCAAGGCACAATGAAGGGGAAATATTTTAATGTCAGAAGGAATAATAAACAATTTAAACGGCGATCTGGAAGATTATGATGCGTCACATATTCAAGTACTCGAAGGTCTCGAAGCTGTCCGCCTGAGACCGGGAATGTATATTGGTTCAACATCGTCTTCCGGGCTTCACCATCTTGTTTACGAAATCGTTGACAATGCGATCGACGAAGCTTTGGCCGGATTTTGCGATGAGGTTTCTGTTTCGATACACAACGATGGAACGATAACGATCATAGATAATGGTCGCGGAATACCGATCGATGTTCAAGAACAGACCGGAACCAGTGCACTTGAGGTCGTATTTACAGTTTTGCATGCCGGCGGCAAGTTCGGCGGCGGCGGATATAAGGTTTCGGGTGGTTTGCACGGTGTTGGCGCGTCTGTAGTCAACGCTCTATCGGAATGGCTTGTTGTGCGGGTCCACAGAAATGAACAGATACATGAAATGAGATTCTCCCGCGGCGATATAACGCAGGAGATCAAGGTCGTAGGTAAAACAAATAAATCAGGCACAGAAGTAACCTTCAAGCCCGACAGTGAGATTTTTGACGAGTGTATTTTCAATTATGAAATTCTTCGCACACGCATGCGAGAGCAGGCATTTCTAAACGGCGGATTGAGGATCACCGTCCGCGATGAGCGCGAGGGGCAAACAGCGGAAGATTCAATGTGCTACGAGGGTGGTATAATCGAGTTTGTGCAATATATCAACCGGAGCAAAACACCATTGCACGATGATGTGATATATCTTGCAGACGAGCGCAGCGATTCAACAGCAGAGATTGCATTACAATACTGCGGAGATGTGTACAATGAGTTTCTGCTGAGTTTTGCCAATAATATCAATACTCCGGACGGCGGTATGCATGAAACGGGCTTTAAGGCTGCTTTGACCAGAGTTCTCAATGATTACGGCAAGAAAACCAATATGCTGAAAGGCGAGGATAAGCTTTCAGGCGAGGATTGCCGCGAAGGTGTTACAGCCATCATTTCAGTCAGACTTATGGATGCGCAGTTTGAGGGACAGACAAAATCAAAGCTTGGAAACTCTGAGATGAGATCTTTCGTAGACAGCTTGATAGCAGAAAAACTGGCGACTTTTCTTGAGGAGAATCCTTCAGTCGGCCGCTCTATCCTTGATAAAGCGATCACAGCATCCAGAGCGCGTGAAGCGGCGCGTAAAGCAAGAGAAAACATAAGACGCAAGAACGCACTGGAAGGCATGTCACTGCCCGGTAAACTCTCAGATTGCAACGAAGCGAATCCGGCTCTGACTGAGCTATACATCGTAGAGGGCGACAGTGCAGGCGGTAGCGCTAAAGGCGGCCGGGACAGCAGGTTCCAGGCGATCTTACCGTTATTCGGCAAGATGCTCAATGTTGAAAAAGCCCGGGCTGATAAAGTATACGGCAATGAAAAGCTTACACCGGTCATTACAGCTCTCGGTGCAGGTATAGGAGAAGATTTTGACGAATCGAAACTGCGTTATCACAAAGTTATATTAATGGCAGACGCAGACGTTGACGGCAGTCACATACGAACACTGCTGCTCACGTTCTTCTTCCGTTTTATGCGGCCGCTGATAGAAGGCGGGTATGTATATGCAGCGCAACCGCCTTTATTTAAGCTAACCAGAGGCAAAACAATACGCTGGGCACTTAATGAAAGCGAGCTGGAAGCCGCACTTGCAGAGTTGCGGGGTGAAGACGGTAAAGGAAGGGTCGATGTTTCCCGAAACAAAGGTCTGGGTGAAATGGATGCGCACGAGCTTTGGGATACTACAATGAACCCTGAAACACGTGTTTTAAAAAGAATAGAACTGACAGATGCAATTGAAGCCGACGAAATATTTACGATACTTATGGGTGAAAAAGTAGAACCGCGCAAGGAGTACATTGAGAAGTACGCTAAGTATGCCGTGAATCTGGATATGTAATAATAATTATAAGAGGTTTAAGATGCCAAAGAAGGAAAAGACGGGAGATATAAGTTTTCCGGAACAAAAGATCATAACAACACCGCTTGAGGAGGAAATGGAGACGTCGTTTCTGACATATGCAATGTCCGTGATCATCGACAGAGCATTGCCGGATGTTCGCGACGGCTTAAAGCCCATCCACCGGCGCATTCTATATACGATGCATGAAAGCGGCTTGACAAGTGATAAACAGTTCCGTAAAGCTGCAACAGCGGTCGGCGATATAATGGGTAGATATCATCCGCACGGTGACCAATCGATTTATGACGCGCTTGTGCGTATGGCGCAGGATTTTACAATGAGATATATGCTCATTTCAGGGCATGGCAACTTCGGTTCGGTCGATGGCGATCCTCCTGCAGCGATGCGCTATACCGAAGCACGGTTATCCAGGATCTCTGACGAAATGCTTCGCGAAATCGGAAAGGATACTGTTGAGTGGGATCCTAACTACGACGAAACACGCAAGCAGCCGAGAGTTCTGCCCAGCAGATTTCCGAACCTGCTTGTAAACGGATCGAGCGGCATTGCTGTAGGCATGACAACAAACATCCCGCCTCATAACCTGACAGAAGTAATCAATGCCGTCATTCATGTAATGAATAATCCGGAAGCGGATTTAGACGACATCATGGAGCATATCACCGGACCGGACTTTCCGACACGGGGCATAATAATGGGCAGAGCAGGCATGAGAGCAGCTTATGCAACAGGGCGCGGGCGTATACGTGTCCGCGCAAGAACGGAGATGGAAGAGTTTTCCCAAGGGCGTACGCGGATAATCGTCACCGAGCTGCCGTATCAGGTCAATAAAGCACGTTTACTGGAGTCGATAGCAGATAATGTAAAAAATAAACGCATAGAAGGCTTGTCGGCAATGCGCGATGAGTCTGACAGGGACGGGATGCGCATAGTGATCGAGCTTAAGCGTGACGCTAATGCACAAGTCGTGCTAAACCGTTTGTATACACAGACACAGATGCAAACAACATTTGCAATAGTGATGCTTGCTCTTGTAGACGACCAGTCACAACCGCGTATTCTGTCGCTTAAGCAAATGCTGGATGAGTACATCACTTTCCAGCGTGAGATCGTCCGCCGCCGTACTGAATATGACCTGAGAAAAGCTCGTGAGCGCGCTCATATCCTCGAAGGGCTGCGTATCGCCTGTGATAATATCGACGAAGTCATCCACATCATACGCACCAGCTATGACAACGCAAAAGAGCGTCTGATGGAGAGATTCGATCTAAGCGACATCCAGGCACAGGCGATCCTCGAAATGCGTCTGCGCAGCTTACAGGGGCTGGAAATCGAAAAAATCGAAAAAGAATATGCCGAGCTTCAGAAAATGATCGGGTATTATCTGATGCTGCTCGGCGATCAGGCAAAGCTGGATGCTGTTCTGATCGAAGAACTGACAGAGATACGCGATAAATACGGTGATGAACGCCGTACAGAGATAGCTATCATCGAAGATGAGATCGATATTGAGGATCTGATAGACGAGGAAGAATGTGTTTACACGTTGACCCATGCCGGTTATATCAAAAGAATGCCCGCCAATACTTACAGAGCACAAAGACGCGGCGGCCGCGGTATAACAGCAATGACAACAAAAGAAGAGGATTATGTTGAAACACTGTTTACAGCGTCAACACATGATTATATTTTGTTTTTTACCAATCACGGAAGGGTTTACCGGAAAAAAGGTTATATGATACACGAAGCCGGACGCCAGGCACGCGGAACGAACATAGTTAATATCCTTCCCTTACTGCCGGGAGAAAAGGTATCAGCGATGATCCGTATGCGGGAGTTTACAAATGATGAATTTTTTGTCATGGTAACACGCAAAGGCACGGTCAAGCGTATGAGAAAAACAGAGCTGCAGAATATAAAGAATGTGGGCATCCGTGCATTGACGCTAAGCGAAGATGATGAACTGATCTCAGTGCGTGATACTGACGGCAAACAAAGGATCCTGATCGCAACCAATAACGGAATGGCGATCTGCTTTGAAGAAACAGATGTCCGGCCTATGGGCAGAGTCGCTGCCGGAGTACGCGGTATACGCTTGCGTAAAGGAGATTATTGTGTCGGCGCAGCACGTGCCAGAGATGGCGGCGCGCTTCTTACTGTTACAGAAAACGGATATGGCAAACGGACGGAAATAAGTGAGTATCTGCGCGGCGAAGAAGGCGAAACGCAAAACCGTGGCGGTTATGGTAAAAAGAACCAGACAATAACGGATAAAACCGGCAAAGTTGCGGACATCAAGGTCGTCGATGATAATGATGATGTCATGATAATTTCAGACGACGGTACGATAATACGCATGGCAGCTGCTGATATCAGCATTATAGGACGTGCCACACAAGGCGTACGTTTGATGCGGACATCCGGAGAATCCCGCGTTATCTCAATAGCACGCACAGAAAAAGAAGAGGACATTGAAGAGATCGAGGGTGAAGGGACAAGTGAGCAGAACAATCTTTCGGAGGATGGCACGGCAGAAGGCGATGAGGAGTTAACAGCTCCTGTTGAAGAATAGATGAAAAGTGTAACGATCTACACCGACGGAGCGTGCAGCGGGAATCCCGGACCGGGTGGTTGGGGAGCTGTGCTCATGTACGGCAAGAATAAAAAAGAGCTCAGCGGCGGTGAAATGAGCACTACAAACAACCGCATGGAAATGATATCCGTGATAATGGCGCTTGAAGCGCTGAAAGAATCTTGCAAGGTAACACTTTTTACGGATTCGCAGTATGTTGCGAATGCAATAAATCTGGGGTGGCTTGAATCCTGGAAACTAAAAGGGTGGAAAAGAAAAGGCGGAGAAGTCAAAAATCTCGATTTATGGATCAAACTGGTGCCGCTCCTTGAAAAACACAAAGTGACCTTTGAGTGGGTCAAAGGTCACGCAGATAATGAATATAATAATCGCTGTGATGAGCTGGCGGTCATGGAAAGCAGGAAGTTCAAAACAGAGTCAGTTTAAAATACCCGCAGAGCTGTTATCACCGGCTTTTATGACCATCCAGCCGCACCCCGCAGCTGCTAAAGCTCCGGCAACAGGAAGCATCATGCCTAACATAAGAGATGTCTGAGTGCTGACAAATGCGATCAATATAGGACCGGAGACCCTGGCTATACACATAAAGAACATGATGATCGATGTTGTAAAAGTCGTACGCCCTTCATAACCGACCGCACACTCGCTGATAAGCACCGGTATGAAATGACCGCTGCAGAGACCAAACAATCCCATCATTATGCACATTATTACCGGACTTCCGGAAATCACGCCAATGAGAATAAAGATTCCGCTCATTACTGCACCTAAGGAGAAATAAAGCATTGGTGCACGCTTGACAAAACGGGCAAGAAAAAAGCGGGTTATGGTCGAGAAGATCCAATATACAGTTATAGATATCGCACCTAGTCCTGCAGCATCATATCGCAACGTCATATATCTGACGATCCAGATCATTACGCAGACTATCGTGAACATAGCAAAAAAGCCGGTCAGCGACAGGGCGATATTTCTTTTGATCTTAAAATAAGCATATAGATCAACTTTGGTGAATAATTGTTCGCGAACCATTGTTGTATCTTTTTTTTTGCCGGTCCTGCGCGTCAGCAGAAAGATCAACAAGACGACCGCTATCGAGGCGATAGCAAGGGAATAGTGTACACCGCGCCAGTCTATATAAGACAGCAACCAGGTGAACATCAACGGTGCCAACAGGCTGCCGACTCCGAACAAGCCATGCAGTATACCAAGATATTTAGCACTTTCGTTCTTGCGAACATCTACAACGGATGAGTTTGAATAAGAGTCTATGAATCCTCCGCTAAAGCCAACAAGTGTGCAGCCTATACAGAATAAAACAAAAGTGGGTGAAAATCCGCTTACAAACAATACAAACGCCTGGGATGCATATGCGATGATCATTACAGTTATTTTCTTTACCCGCCCCTGGATCAATACAGCAAAAAACAATGAGAACAGAAAACCAAGGCTCGTCAAAGAACCCATAAGTCCTTCATCGGTCCCTTCCAGAGAAAAGGTTTCAACAACCTCGTTTATAAGCACCCCGGGCAGAGAAACCACTAAGGAATATATAAAAATCGAGATAAGTGCGGCAGCGGTGACTACCCTTGCCGCACGGTTATTGTCTTGCGTATTATCGTTCATTTGATCCTCTTAGCTTCCTATACCAAAAAGTGCAGCTCCGATGATCCCGGCGTCATTTCCAAGCTTTGCTCTGAGGATCGGCGGGATCTCACCTTCTTCTGTCACAAAAATAAGCGACTTTACAATATCATCCAACGGATCAAACAACGGCTCGCCTGCATTACACACTCCCCCGCCCAGGATAACAACCTGCGGCCTTAACGCATTGCAAAGACTTGCGATCCCGGCACCCAGATACTTGACGTAATCTGAAACTATTATCTTTGCTGCGGGATCTTCTTGTTTTACGGCATCGAAAATTATCTTACCGTTGACCTTAGATTCATCTCCGCCGCAAAGCTCGTGCAGAAGCGAATCGGGATATTCTTCCATAATACTCTTTGCTTCGCGTATCAGTGCCGTTACAGAAGCATATGATTCGAGACAGCCGCGTGCACCGCAACCACACGGTTCGCCATCAACAACGATGATGATATGCCCGGGTTCGGTCCCGAATCCGCAGCCTGTGAAAATTTTCCTGTCGAAAACAAAGCCTCCGCCGACACCCGTACCAAGCGTCAGAACGACAGCATTATCGTATCCTTTTGCAGCGCCTGCATAAACCTCGGCGAGTGCCGCGGCATCGGCGTCATTACCGAGAAAGACGGGAATATCCCAGAATTTCTTAAAAACGGGAATAAAGTCAACGTTTTTCCAGCCAACATTTGGAGTTAAAACAACTACATTTGTTTTACTGTTTACAGTACCCGGTACACCTACACCGACATGTATAATATCTGCTTCGTCAAGCCCGGCTTTCTCAACAGCTGCTTTTCCGGCAGCTGCCATATCGGCTGCTATCTCCTCTACAGATCGTTTAGGCAGAGTAGGTCTGACATGTTTTGCAACGATATTAAAATCCTCATCAATAACGCCTGCTTTGATGTCAGTACCGCCCAAGTCGATACCCAAAAAGTATTTATTCATTCTAAATCCTTCCCCTTACAGCAAGAATAAATTACATAAACAATGACATATAACGATAACTCTGCTCTATGCCGCTTTTTACATTCTCAAGTGATCCTTCGAACGCACGATCCTCGATTTCGATACATGCAGATCCTTTGTAGCCGATATCATTCAAAGCACCGCAGAAATCACCAAAGTCGATTCCACCCAGACCGGGCAGCTTTGGCGCATGCCATAATGACGGGTAAGAGAGCACGCCGTATTCGTCAAGCTTATCTTGAAAAATCTTTAGATCTTTGAAATGAATATGGAAGATCCTGTCTTTAAACTCATGGACAGGCTTAACATAGTCCATTCTGAGCAAATACAGATGCGAAGGATCGAGGTTCAAACCCAGATGATCGCTTGGTATAAGCTCAAACATCCTTCGCCAAATAGCAGGCGTGGACGCTAAATTGCATCCGCCCGGGAACTCGTCTTTTGTAAAGTACATCGGGCAATTTTCAATACCGACCCTTACATTCCTTGCTTCAGCGTGACGAATGATCGGAGTCCAGATCTCCTTATAAAGCTCAAGATTTTCTTCAACGGTTTTAGTTTTGTCTTTACCTATAAAAGTCGTTATAAGATTTATACCCATTTGAGCGGAAACATCTATCAATTCCATTATATGATCAGCAGCGACTTTACGGGCTTCATAATCACTGTCAAGCGGATTTGGATAATAAGCTAGAGAACTGATTTTTACGCCGCTTTTTTCTGCATATTCAAGATAGTGATCCATTTTACTGCGAGTTATATCGGTGATGTCTATGTGAGTGACGCCGGCATATCGCCTTAATGCTCCGCCTTTCGGCCAACAGCAGACCTCAACACATTTAAACCCTACACTTGCAGCGTAATCAAAGACTTCTTCAAAAGTCTGATCCGGTAAAATTGCTGAAACGAGTCCAAGTTGCATCATAACTGTATACATCCTTTCTTGTTTTCTTTAAAAGAAATTGGTATTATATTGTCACTACATCATTATAGTAGGGATTCACATACAGAGCAAGGTAAACCTTTTACAGAAGGAATGAAGCAATGGAATCGTCGGTAAATGCTCCAATAAAAGAAAAATTCCGTATAGAGATAGCTAAACTGCGGGAAATGACATTTAAAGCAAAGCTTGAATATATATGGGAGTATTATAAGTACCATATTATCGGGCTGGCGATTTTGATTTTTGTCATTTACAGCCTTTTGAATTTTTGGATATTCGATCCTCGTCCGGATGATGCTTTATTTATATCGTGGAATGCAGGGTTCGTGACTGAAGAACAAATGGATGACCTGACAGATTTTCTTGAAGAAAGGCTTGTCGATGCTGATGCCAATGAAAGAGTTGCAATTGCACAGTTTTTTTATACAAGCGATGATCCGTCGGTAGATATGGCAAACATTCAAAGAACAGTTGCGATGCTGGCTGCAGGGGTGATAGACTTATTTGTAATGGATCTGCAAATGCTTGAGGATTATTCAGAGGTTGGTTATCTTCAGCCGTTAGACAATATACTGGCTGAAATAAAGCTTAGAAATCCTGAGGTTTTCGGCAGGATCGAAGAAAGTGTAGTCTATGCGTTATGTGCGATCGACGGGGATAATAAAGAGATGCGGGCGACGGGAATAAGGATCGGAGACAGTCCTCTCTTCTTAGAACTGGGGTTGTTTAAACAAGAGTTATTTTTCGGGGTTTCGATAACGACGGAAAAAGTTGACAACATCATAAAAACTCTCATCATGTTTTTTGAGTAGATTTTCTGCTTCACAGAATATTAAATAAAATTCAGAGCCGATCGATCATATGACTGTAAACGTCTTTTCAATCGGCTCTGCAGTTTATTATGTTGCTTGCGGGAGTGAGCTATTTTTTGATTTCCTCTTCATCTCCGGCTATTGCGTCAAGGAGTACTTTATACCAAACAAGAGCATCAATGAAAGCTGTAGTGACCTCTTCCAGCTCAAGGTCATACTTGACCATCTGTATGGCGATCTCGTCCCAGTTGGCGTGTTCGTAAGCGTGGATAAATTCAAGGATCTTATATAAATCTCCGGATTTATCAACGAGAGCAGATCTGACGCCTTCGTCAAGAGCAACTTCTTTTGCGGCTTCTGCCATAGGTCTTTCAAGAATCACATCAAGTAATGAGAAGAGACCCATCATAAAGAGGCTTGGTGCAAAGATACCCATGTTATATGCTTTAGCAAGATTTTCAGCGAACCTTGCACGAATGAGGGAGAGCTTGGTTATCTCGTTTGGTTTATCATCGGCAAGCTGGATCGAAATTGCTGCGGTCGCCCAGCGCTTTACTTCTTTTTGTCCGAGTATTGCAACGGCATTTCTTATTGACTCGATTTCCCGCGGCATTACTGTATTAATAAAACGCAGCAGTGAGATCGACAATGACGGGTCGCGTCCGATCGTATCCGCGATGTCGCCGAGGTCGAAGTCTTCTTCGTTGATGCGTTTCAAAAGAGTTAATGCGTTTATTTTGATCGGAGATATTTTTGAAACCCCTTTTGTGATCGGCTGACTGAAGAAACTGCCGCAATAGAGCGTATTAGGCAGACCTATAAGAGAATTGAATTTATCCATATCGGGAATATATGAAAGGATCACCTGCTTGAGCTTTGCAATTGCTTTCATAGTGGCTTTAAACTTTTCGTCTAAAGTGAAATCGCGGGTATCAACTATTATTGCATCAATATACTCAAACAGAGGATTTTTTGTAAGACCTTCCGGAATCCCTTCAAGAGCGATTTTAAAACCAAGCTGCTTTAATTCACCGCATCTTTCAAGTACTGCGTCATCGGGTTTGATCCTGTGTGATATTACACATACGAGCATCTCGGGAGCAATACCAAGGACTATAGGGATCCTCATCAACAGATGGTATTCGTTGATGTCGATGAATAAGGGACTTCCTCCTGTCAACGGTTCAACACCCAGAGTTTTTACTAAATCGAGCCCCGGTGTTAAGACCGCATCTGACATGCTTAACTCTTCCACCATCATTCCAATGAGCTTTTGACCACTCCTTGAGCTCAACCTGTAAGCGAGGACAGACATGTCAGAGTCGAAAAACGGAATTGCGACAATAAACGTATTCATCCGGCGTTTCTCCTTAAAAGTTGTTTAGAAAATACCTGCGCTGAGCCAGTCCGGGATGACACCCAGTTCGTTTAGAACCATGCCGATTTTAATAAGACAAGCGACGACACCTACTACGATGCCGGCTATTGAAAGCCCGAGTGTACGGGCGTTTGTTTTTTTAACAAAACCAACCACAGAGAAGAAGATACTGGCCGGCAGAAGTATAAAAGCATAAGAAAAAATGCCAACAACCGCAAGAACGAAACCGATTATAATATATGCATCGGTGATGGTAAACGGCTGCTTTGGTCTTTGCGGAATCGGCTGATAATACGGTTGCGGATAAGTATAAGGTGCTGCACGAACAGGTGCGGAGCTATATACGGGCGGTCCGGAGTAGGAAGGTGGTGCAGATGGGGAGTATGAAGAAACGGGTGCGGGTGCAGCGCTCGATGAATATGGCGCGGGTGCGGCACCGGGTGCGGGACCTGTACCGGGTGCAGAACTTGCACCGGGGGAGTATGGAGCTGCAGGGGTGGGTGCTGCGCTTGCTGCCGCAGCAGGTACGGGAGTTACACTGGCTGTCGCATCAAGTGTAGACATCGATTCAACCGTATCGGACGAATCGGTAGGCATCTTGCAGTTAGAGCAGAACTTAGCTTCATCAGTATTCTCATAACCACAACCGGTACATTTCATTGACTTCTCTCCTCTTTTCGGATGAAATACGCGAGACGCTTAGAAGAAGTGTAACTTCTTTTTGTGTCTCACTTGTGAGACACAGTGGTGCGCGAGGGGGGACTTGAACCCCCACGTCCGTATTGGACACTAGAACCTGAATCTAGCGAGTCTGCCAATTCCACCACCCGCGCAAATATGGTATTCGAATAAAAAATACTCACTATAAGTCAATTTAAAGTATAACAAGAACAAAAGATAGTGTCAACATATATTAACGAATTATTAACGACATGATGAGGTGTTACAGCTTGACATTAACAATACGTTCTATTAAAATGCATTCTAGAAATGTTATCAGCGGATATATAGAATGACAGGAGTGGTAGCGTGTATTCGATCGGATTTGATATTGAGAAATATCTTAGACTACAGTCCGAAAAGATTCTTGAGCGTATTGAAATGTTTGAAAATAAACTATATCTTGAGTTTGGAGGAAAGCTGTTTGACGATTACCACGCTGCACGCGTTTTACCCGGTTATGAGCCGGACATAAAAATCCAACTACTAAGAACTCTAAAAGATAAAGCAGAGATCGTGGTAGTTGTAAATGCATCTAACATCGATTCAAACAAAGAGGTAGGAGATTCAGGAATTTCTTACGACGATGATGTCTTACGGTTGATCGATGAAATAAGAAATTATGGACTATATGTCGGCAGTGTTGTTATTACTCAGTATTTAGGACAACCTGCCGCAAATACATTTAAAGAATATTTGGAAGGACTCGGCATAACGGTTTACATAATGCACTACATCCCCGGTACAGACTACCCGGCAAATGTGCAGCTTATACTAAGTGATGAAGGTTATGGAAATAATGATTACATAGAGACGACCAGACCTTTGATCGTTATTGCTGCGCCCGGTCCGGGAAGCGGAAAAATGGCAGCTTGTCTGTCACAGCTTTATCAGGAAAACAAGCGAGGAGTAAAAGCCGGATACGCAAAGTTTGAAACATTTCCAATTTGGAACCGCTCGTTGAAAAATATGGTCAACCTTGCGTATGAGGCGGCAACAGCAGACCTAAATGATGTTATTATGATCGATCCTTACCATCTTGAAGCATATAACGTTTCAGCAGTGAACTATAACAGAGATATTGAAGTGTTCCCGATATTGAACGCAATGTTCACACGGATATGGGGCGAAAGCCCATATCGCTCACCGACGGACATGGGTGTGAACATGATCGGGTTTTGCATCGATGATGATATATGCAGGTACGCATCTAAACAGGAGATAATAAGACGCTATTTTAATTCACAGGTAGACTATGCAAGAGGAAAGATACAAAAATCAGTTTTATCAAAACTCGAGCTTCTAATGAATAACTCGGAGATCCTGCCAAAGGAAAGACATCCCGTAAAGATGGCTTTGAAAAAAGCCGAGGAAACGGGAAGTCCATGTGTTGCGATCGAATTGCCGGACGGTACAATAATAACGGGAAGAACATCATCTCTGCTTGGAGCATCATCTGCTGCGCTGCTTAATGCACTTAAGCACTTAGCCGGAGTCGACGATGAAGTCTTATTGATTTCTCCAAGCGAAATTGAACCGATCCAAAAATTGAAAGTCGGTTATCTTGGAAACGAAAACCCTCGTTTACAATCAGATGAAGTACTGCTTGCACTGGCGATAAATGCTGCAACGAACAAGACTGCGGAGATTGTAATGGAGCAGCTTCCAAAGTTAAAAAAATCGGAAGCACATTCGAGTGTGATCCTTTCACAAGTCGATATTGCAGTATTCAGACAGCTTGGAGTGAACATGACATGTGAGCCGATATATCAGAACAAACGTTTATTCCAAAGAAAATGATCAAGATATAGAAACAATGAAGAAAAAGCGGTATCAATTATTTGATCCGCTTTTTTAATAGTGATATAAGTTTTAATGAATAGCAAAAATCCTAGAAAGATCGATTTCGTAAAACTCCGGGGAACGTTCAAGATCCCGGTTTACTGAAGCCCGCCACTCCAGGAGAAGTGATTCAAAATAATTTGCTGCAGCCATTTGCCGCAATGAAGCGGGTGAGATCCCGCGATCTGTAAATAAAATGGAATCATAATTGACCGGCGCTCTGAAGATTATATGATAACCATATTCGGTTTCAACGATACCGCTCAGCTCTCCGATATTGAGACCAACGGTTGTGTCAGAAAATTCGGGAACCATTGCATCGTAAGTAAAAAGGTAGCCGTCAGGAGCTTCAAAACGCCCCGGATCTTCGCTGTGCTCAAGCATCATTTCCTTAAAGAACTCAATAAAGTCAGGTGAATTGACCCTGCCTTTAAGTATATCGAGCACTCTTTCGGCTTCTGCCAGTTGAGAGACGGCATTTAATGGAGCGCCTGAATCATCGAACTCTACTTCCCACACTATGTGTAAAGCCATCAATAGATCTAAATCATTTTCGGCAACATATTCAGCAACACTTTCATCCGGAAATAAAGAACCTTCTTCTCCAAAAAGATTGTCAGCTAAAAGACCTATGCTGTGTTCGAGAATTATGATATTTTCGAACACCTCAAAGCTATATACACCGCTGTTTTGGCGTAAATGCTCTTCAAGGGCTTCCTTGCTTCCCAGTTCTTCGATATAGCTGTCAATATCAAGCGTGATCTCTGCAAGATCCTGCTCATTCATCGTAAAACCGGTAGAGCTGACACCGTATCTGTATACTAAAAAAGTAAGGGCTTCGTTTACTGAGTATTCCATCACCACATCGGCTAACGTTTCCTCATCAATGACTTCGTCCCAAGATATTTCAAAACCATAAATACCGACCAGCTGATTGATCAAAATATCAAAGAGAACGATGTAAAATTCTGCCCAGGAGAGAGTTAGATCTCCTGATCGTAACATTACAGTATCAGGCGGGAATGCTGTTATTGCAGCTTCAAAGTTTATATGAGGCTGAGCGCCGGAACCGCAATCCGGAAAAGTACATATCGCTGCATCTGAGTCCCTGCAGGCTGTCGATACGGGAATAATAAAAACGATGCAGAGTACCAGAGCTATTATCCTTATTAGCTTCATTTTAAATCTCCTGATCAAGCGTAATGATTTTCACGTATCTATAATGAATCGTGCAGTAAAGTATACTCTTTTTTATCAAGTATTGCAAATCAAGCTGTTTATTGGGACAAAACATAACCGTAGCTTCTCACGAACTTTACGGCCTCGTCAACCACAAAGCCTCCGGTCAGTTTGAGCGCGATCGCAGGATCGGTGCCTGCGAGAACCTTGATGCGACCGGTATAATCCGGCAATGTGTAAAGCTTTGAGATATTATCGAGACTGAAGCTTGTCAGCTTAAGATTCAACCATCCTTCTTTTTGAGAGATCTCTTTGATGCCAAGCTGGGAGGCTTCACTTCTAAGCATTGCAACAGATGCCAATACAAGTACTTGCTTAGGCGGGTCACCATATCTGTCGATAAGCTCAGAGATTATATCGTTAGAATCCTCTTCGGTACGGATAAGAGCGATACGTCTGTATATATCCATTCTTTGCTGAGCAGAAGGAACATATTTCTCGGGAATGCCGGCAGAGACAGTCAAGTCGGCAGAGCATTCAACCTTCTTGGCTGACTTTTCGCCCTTTTCTTCCAGAACAGCTTCTTCCAACAGTTTTAAATACATATCATATCCGACACTTATCATATGACCGGACTGCTCTGAGCCAAGTAATGTACCCGCGCCTCTGATTTCAAGATCGCGCATAGCGATTTTAAAGCCGGAATTAAATTCAGCAAACTCTCTGATCGCACTGAGTCTCTTCTCCGCGATCTCAGTCAGAGCTTTACCGTGTTTAAAAGTCAGATATGCATAAGCGCGGCGCGGAGAACGACCAACACGGCCGCGGATCTGGTGAAGCTGTGAAAGACCGAGCTTGTCTGCGTCCTCAACAATAAGAGTGTTGACATTCGGGATATCGATACCGGATTCTATAATAGTGGTGCAGACAAGAACTTGAACATTACCGGCCGTCATCTGTTCCATTACATCGCTTAAACTGTCCTCTTCCATCTTTCCGTGTGCGATCGCAAAACGTATATCCGGCAGCATTTCCGACAAACGTCCTGCGATACGGTCAATGTTTTCGATACGATTATGAAGGTAATAAACCTGCCCGCCACGTGATATCTCCCGTCGTATCGCATCACAAAGAATTCCGTAATCATGCTCGAGTACGTAAGTCTGAACAGGACGACGGCTTTGAGGCGGCTCTTCAATTGAAGACATATCACGAATACCCGACAGTGCCATATTAAGTGTACGAGGGATCGGAGTAGCTGACAGCGTTAGTACATCAACCTGTTTTGAGATAGATTTTAGCTTCTCCTTGTGAGATACACCGAAACGCTGCTCTTCGTCAACGACCAGAAGCCCAAGCTTTTTGAACTCAACATCTTTTTGGATCAAACGATGCGTACCGATAACGAAGTCGACACTGCCGTTCTTGATATCGCGCAGAGCGGTTTTTATTTGTGAAGGGGATCTGAACCGGCTCAAAACCTCAATGTTGATGGGATATCCGGCGAATCTTCTAACGGAAGTAATAAAATGCTGCTCCGCTAAAACCGTTGTCGGAACAAGGATCGCGGCCTGAAAGCCTCCGAGGACACATTTCATTACAGCACGAAGAGCGACTTCCGTTTTACCGTATCCAACATCTCCGCAAAGAAGACGATCCATAGGTATTGGTTTTTCCATGTCTTCTTTGATCTCTGATGTGCATTTTAACTGGTCGTCTGTCTCTTGATAGCCAAACTTATCCTCAAACTCTGTCTGCCAGATCGTATCTGTCTTAAACGCATGACCGGCAACGCGCTGTCTCTCGGCATAGAGCTTTATGAGCTCCTTTGCCATCTCCCTGGCAGCTTTTTTTGCACGGGTTTTGGCTTTTACCCACTCTGTACCGCCGAGTTTTGAAAGTTTGATTTGCGAAGAATCTTCTCCACCGCCGATGTATTTTGCGACCATATCAAGCTGTGTAGCAGGAACGTATAAGGAATCAGTTCCGGCAAAGGAGATCTTGACATATTCCTTGTCAACATCGTCGACACGGAGTTTATTAAAGCCTACGAAGCGACCGATCCCGTAATGGTCATGAACTACAAGATCTCCGGGAGAGAGGTCGGCAAAGCTTTGCAATCGCTCGCGGTTTGATTTATCCTTTGGTTTAAAAGTTCTACGAGGTGCGGCTTGCAGGATTATTTGACCTTCGGAGATGACAGCAAGATTGATACCGGGGTATTCCATACCTGCAGAAAGCTCGCCGACAGAAATAATACAGGTGCCGTGATCGGGAAGTGATTGGAGATTGCTGTCAAGAGCAGATGAGATATTTCGTTCTTCAAGGTATTCACGAAGTCTTGCCGCTCTTCTTTTGTCCTGGCACAGGATAACAGTTCTAAATGAAGTATTTACATAGTGCGCTACCTCTGAAGCCGCTGTATCTAGACTGCCTCCGTAAGAGGGGAGACGTTTTGCATCAATATGGAAGGTCGTGCGGGGTTTGCGAGGATATGAAGAACTCGCAAAACTGTCTGTCATAACAAGAGGAAAAGAATCCAAACGAATAAGAAAACCTTCCCAATCTTCAGAAAAGCGTACAAGACCGCTTTCGAGGATACCTGCTTCGAGAAGACTAACGCTTTCTTCAGCCAGCAATTTAATAAACCCTTCAGCACGTTCAGTTACTCGCTGGGGCTCGCACACTATAACAATAGCATCATCGGCAAAATAATCAACAGCTGTCGCCATCGGATATATAAGCTCCATATATCTGTCTGCTGCGGTGAAGCTTCGACCACCCATAAGCCTGTCGATATCAGAAGCCAGATTATCGAGCAAAATGGGATTAGATGTACGTTTTTTCTCGAGGCGGGAGCGATACTCTTGAATCTCGTTTGCAAGACCCTCCACGCCGGAACCGCCGGAACCGTTATAGAGCGAAGGAAGAGTTTCTGCAACAGGAACGATTTGAGCTTCGTTGAGGGCTTCGATCCTGCGCTGCGAAGAGATATCAAAAAGACCCATAGAGTCAAGCTCATCACCAAAAAACTCACAACGGACAGGTTCGGCATGAGTCGGGGAAAAGAAATCGAGGATGCCGCCACGAACCGCGAATTGTCCGGGACCTTCGACCTGTTCACAGCGGCGATAACCACAGAGAACAAGCTGACCGGTAAGAGCAGCCATATCGTAAGACGTGCCGGTCCTGAGGGATAAGGACGCATCGGCGAGTTTTTGCGGAGAAATTGTACGCTGCAGTGCGCCTGAAACAGACATAACAACTATTGGAGCTTTCTTTTCAAGAAGTGCAGAGAACGTAGCGATCCTTGTTTGCTCGATCTGGCGGGAGACAACATCTGCATCATGGAACGTAAACTCTCTCGCACTTAGCGTCATGGCTTGCTCCATTGTTAATGAAGTAATATCTTTAGCAAGCCGCGCCGCTTCGTCTTCTGCCGAGCAAACGACCACGATAGGACGCATCGTGGTTGCTCTTACCGCAGCGGCGGCGTGAGCGCGATGGATTTCCGACAACCCGGACAGAACAACGGGACACGCTCCTGCGTCTATACTGGATATAAGCCGCCTGAAGTCTGTGTCTTCCATAAGGGATTTTGTGATAGAAAGCATGCTTGGCTCCGTTTCAAAGTGTTTTGTTTAAAATAAAGCTGAACTTACATTAACACGGCGATGAACGCACTTTTACCCCGGCGTATGGATTACCGGGAAAAGTTGTAAAATGTTTCACGTGAAACAATAAACACAAAATGTAGTGGTATGAAGGGTTTGACATAATAAATATAGTAAATGGATTTGCTGATACTTGTCAAATCATCTGTTCGCCAGTGCTGTAGATAACATTTGATAAACAGAACGTGTTGTTTCGCTGTCGCGGAAACTGATATAGACATCAACGCCTCGGTTTTTTGAAATATGTATTGTTGGAGAGGAGCTTGAAAAGACAAATAGTAATTGCGGTCCTCTATCCGAAGACTGGAACGTACCTTTCAACGCCTGTCCACTGGTAGCATAACCGTTTGTTCTCGTGCCGACCCCGATTTCTCTCATACTATTTTGAAGCAATGTGATTTCCGAAATGCTGTCAAAACTGATATCGGTTCCATATAAAGCGTTGATCCGAATACTGTTGTTGACAATGCTGACTTTGGGATCGCGCTCTCCGCGATATGTTGAGATTCCGATCGCGATAAGAAGTTGTGCGGATATAACAATAGCGATGATAATCGCAAGCTTTTTACCTCTGGACATAGGCTTGCGCTCAACGATCGAAGCGGGTGCGTTCGGATCGACCGGCTTCTTGAACCGGTTGCCGGTATTTGCGTATATAACAAAAGCAAATGGTAAAACTATGAATGGCACAAAGGTCAGCCAAAACAACCACATCAAATCGAGGTGGATCGCCAGGGGAAAAAGCAACATAAATATCGCCATGAGCAACAAAAGCCAGCCAACTGCTTTGCAGAGGGCTTTTTCATCATATTCTGCACGTTTTTCGTCACTCATAGTGTTGAAGCCGGCAATAAGGAACGAACCTCTTCCGTTTAAAAGGAAGACAGCCATTACAACAAATGGCACAGCAATGATTCCGGTTATGATCCAACCGATCATATAACTGATCCTTTCTTTTTGATCGTTTTGAGATTCTGTGCTTTACTATATATAGTGTTTCACGTGAAACAATGTGCGCTATCTGTTGTGGCACAATAGAGAAACCGGTTTTTGTTATGAAAATGCATTGCTTATTATTGCCGGTGTTGGGTGAGGGTTTTGAACTAAAGCGGGGATTTTTGGATTTTTGTAAATCTGCGCGGGTATATCTCAGGCGTTTTCTTTATTTTACGGATCATAACAACCCGGTGAGTTATATCAGTGCCGGGGAGTGTGTAGTCAAAGAGTACCTGCTGTTCTGCTCCGAGTTTTGTTATTGTAACCAGAGCCTCTGTGATTTCTTCAATGGAATCAACACCCTTCATTGCTATGAACAAACCATCGACTTTAACAAATGGTAAGCACAATTCGCAAAGAACATTTAGCCTTGCGACGGCTCGCGAAACAACGATATCATAACGCTCGCGCATTTTTGGATCATGTGCAGCTTCTTCTGCTCTGGCGTTGATGCCTGTTGCGTTTATATCCAGTTCTGCACACAGATCAGATAAAAACGAAATCTTTTTTCCTGTTGCGTCCAGCAGTGTCAGGTCTATTGTCGGCTCTGCGATTTTTAGCGGTACTCCGGGAAACCCGGCTCCGCTGCCGATGTCGATCACTTTCCTGCTTTTAAAAGGTGTTGCCTTTAATAGTGCGATGGAATCCAGAAAATGCAGACGTGCGACTTCCTCAACGCCGGAAATCGCTGTCAGGTTGACATGCTTACCGCGTTTTTCGAGAAAATCGTAATACGCTCTAAATGCCGCCTCAGCCGTAGGCGGCAGGTTTATATTCAATTCTTTCGCACCCTGTGCAACGATGTTAAATATCTCGTCAGACATCACGCTCGTAATTATACCAAGAAATTTTACTGCTATCAAGAGAAATATTTTAATTATATATTTCAATGTTCAAATCAGGTGCAACTGGTAACTGCGCTGTTCATATGGAGTTGTTGGATACAGAGTTTTATTGAAAATTATCTTGACATTTTGGTTTAATGGCGTTAAACTAGCGACAGGTTTAACGCCATTAAATCTTTTAGGAGCTTATTATGGATGATTATACTCTTGGGGAGCAGGAAACACGATTCGCAAATCTTATATGGGACAATGCGCCAATTAACTCTACTTATCTGGTCAAGCTTGCTGCAGAGGTTATGGATTGGAAGAAATCCACCACATATACTATGTTGCGGCGGCTTTGCGAACGTGGCATTTTCAAAAATGAAAATGCGGTGGTTTCGGTAGTGCTGAC
>Ga0123356_10001397_pt1 | contig 26768 bp, 27 predicted proteins | sample TergutEmb28metaG_2_FD_92546 | JGI IMG/M metagenome (GOLD analysis project Ga0123356, IMG submission 92546) | Embiratermes neotenicus P3 segment gut microbial communities from Petit-Saut dam, French Guiana - Emb289 P3 | ecosystem: Host-associated > Arthropoda: Insects > Digestive system > Gut ...
CAGCTAAGCCGCAACCACAGTCGGCACGGTTCTGATGTGCCGCAGCGGTCCGCGCGATCGGGCATGGGCGGACCGGATCTCGTCTGTCACTTTCCGCTTGTCCGTGCGCAACCGGCCGGGTGGGAAATGCAGCACGAGGATGCCCTGGGCAGTCATCCGGGCGTCCCGTGCGAGCGTCTGCTCCCAGTCGGCCGGCGACAAGTGCCAGGCCTTCGAGTCCACCTCGGCCGCCACGCCGAACTCGGGCCACCATGCGTCGGGCGAGGCCAGGAAATCCTTCCCGACGAACAGACGCGGGTTGTACAGCGGCTGCGGCAGCTTCGCGTGCCTGACGAGCGTCATCAGATCAGCTTCAGCGCTCGACCGCACCCCCGCCGCGACCTCGCTCAGCGCGAGGCGCAGCCGGGCAGATCCCTGGACCGGCCCGCGCTCGAGCTCGCTGACGAGCTGCCAGGCGGCAACCTTGCCGCGCTGCACACCGGCAGCCACAACAGCCCTGACGTCCGACAGGTCCGCCATGGTGCGCACGGTGTCTGTGACCGCCCGAGCTGGGTCGACGTAACTCACCTTGCCGTCGGTGTGAAATACCTGCGGCGGCAAGCAGGTGCGCTGAATGCGCACGAAGCCGACATTGCCGCGCCGGCAGTCGGGCGGCACGAGAATGTCCACGAACGCGCTCCGCTCCACCGGGATCTGATGCCAGGTCAGCGCGGTTGGCCCGGTGATGGCGATTGCCCGCCCTGCGTGCTCCCACGCAGCCATCGCGCGCTGCTTGTCGGTAAGAGTGCCGCGGCCCGCAAGGTAAACGCCGGGCAGGACGACCTGCCACGGGCCGTCCGGCCGAAGGCGATGCTCGATCGCCTTCGCGGTCAAGCCGCACGTGATCGCCTGACGCCGGCCGACAATTTCGTGTTGCCGCGCTAGCGTCCGGGCTAACGCGCCCTTGTCGAAGTCACTCCTTCGTGGCATGCCACGAGCCTGCCAGCCCCCTATGACAGCCGCCGCGGCGAAGGGGATGAAAGGGCACTTCGCTCCCCCTCTTAGGGGTGCAAACCACCCTTTCATCCCCCTCATAGCAGGCGCGGAACTCGATGACAGCTACCTCGAAACCGGCTAGCGGCAAGCTCGAAACCGACTAAAGGGTGAAAACCAACTTGCCGAAGAGGTCCCCGTCGATCATCGCCTCGAACCCCGCCTTCGCCTCGGTCAGCGGTATGGTCCGGTCGATCAGCGGCCGCACGCCGGTTTGCTCGCAGAACGTCAGCAGCCTCGATAGCTCGCCGCGCGTCCCCATGGTGGACCCGATCACCGACAGCTGCAGGAAGAACACCCGGTTCAGGTCCGCCGGCGGGACCGCGCCGCTGGTGGCACCCGAGACGACGATCACCCCGCCAGGCTTGAGGGCGCGGAGTGAGTGAGCCCAGGTCGCCTGGCCCACCGTCTCCATGACGGCATCGACCCGCTCCGGAAGTCGGGCACCGGTCTCGAATGCCATGTCCGCGCCGAGCGACATCGCGCGGGACCGCTTCTCCTCGCTCCTGCTCGTCACCCACATCCGGTAGCCGGCCGCGCGGCCGAGCAGGATCAGCGCCGTCGCGACCCCGCCGCCCGCGCCTTGCACCAGCACAGTGGCACCGGGCCCGATCGGAGCCCGGTCGAACAGCATCCGGAACGCGGTGAGGTACGCCGTCGGCAGGCACGCTGCTTCCTCAAACGACAGCGCGGCGGGCTTGGGCACCAGGTTGCGGCGCGGCACCGCGACCAGCTCCGCAAAGGTCCCGTCGTAGCGCTCGGACAGCAGCGACCGGCCGGGATCGAAGGTCTCGTCGCCACCTGCCGCCGTCGGGTCACCCACGACCGCGTGCACGACCACGTCGTTACCCTCAGCGTCGGTGCCCGCAGCGTCGCAGCCCAGGATCATCGGGAGCTTGTCCGCGGACAGCCCGACTCCGCGCAGCGACCACACGTCGTGGTGGTTGAGGGCGGTCGACCGGACAGTGACGGTGGTCCAGCCGTCCGGGACCGCCGGCTCGGCGTGCTCGCCGAGGTCGAGGCCCGCGAGCGGATTGTCAGCATCGAGACGCGCAGCGGTGGCAGCGAACATGTTCTGGACCCTAGCGTCCAGCCCCCGCCACGTCAGCGCCAGGTGTCTCAGCGGAGGCAGCGAGCGGCCCGCGTCGCTGCAGACGTTATCGGCATCGGTCTGCTGAAAAAGGACGCCGCCGGACCAGTCGTGACTGTGCCATACTCATGTCCGGGGAAGCGGCCTCCTGGTTGTCCAACACAGGTAAGGACCGTGGTGAATCTGTCGTCCTATGCGGACCTGGCGGTGCGTCTCGCCAACACCGCTGTGCGGGCCGCCGGAGAGCCTGATCCGCTGGGCTCGCCGACCGCATGCGCGAGCGCGCTCGGTGACTATCTGGAAGGGCCCGTCACACGGCGTGATCTTGACGTGCTCCGGCACGTCCGGACCGAGTTCCAGGGCATCTTCAGGGCCGCCGCCACCGGCGATGACCAGCGGGCGATGGCCCGCCTCAACGCGCTGCTCATCCAGTTCCCCATTCAGCCCGAGATGGCCAGGCACGATGACGAGCGCTGGCACGTCCACCTCGCGTCACAGGGCTCGATCGGTGACCGGCTCGCTGCGGCTGCGATCATCAGCGTCGCGCTGTCGGTGTCCGTCGCCGGGGTAAGCAGACTCGGCATCTGCACGATCGCATCGTGCGGCCAGGTCTTCATCGATGCCAGCCGGGGCAAGTCGCGCCGGTACTGCGCCGAGCACGCAGCCGCCCGCGGCAACGTCAGCACCCTGCGCAGGCAGCCGGTAAATGGTGCCCGCCCGGCCGGAGACCTGACGCTGCCGTCAGCCGCCGCCGACCCGGCTCGCACCAGCGGCCGCGCCACTCCGGCCGCCAGCTAGCAGCCACCGCGCCTGCCCCAAACGGGACGGCGAGGGCCATCCGCCGTGGCAGATCCCGGAGCCAGTCCAGCAAGTTACATTCTTTTTACTATTACGTTACGATCGCTTGACTGTAGGATCGTGAGAAATCAGACATCTACGCTCTGAACAGTCCGTATACTCACAGAGCACGCGAAGCCTTAACGATTTGCAAACACGTTGGTGACTCGCGTTACCAAAACGACGCCGAGTGACTGCTAGTCACGGTCCCAAGTCGATCACTACCATGTGGCCTACCCAAGCGGCCGTATGGCCTTCGTATGCGGACCGGAAAGAAAGGTTCGAATCATGACAGCTGAGTCTGTCTCTAGCGTAACCAAGCCGGCTGATGTCGGCCTGAAGCGAGAGATGGGGCTGATCGGCGCCACCTGGGCCTCGGAGACCTCGATCATCGGCTCAGGCTGGCTGTTCGGTGCCTTCGGTGCGGCTCAGGCCGCCGGGCCCGCGGCCTTGATCGGATGGATCATCGGCGGCGTCGTCGTCATCATCCTCGCCCTCGTCTATGCCGAGCTCGGCGCCATGTTCCCCATCGCGGGCGGCACGAGCCGGTTCCCGCACCTCGCCTTCGGCAGCGTCGCGGGCATCTCGTTTGGCTTCTTCGCGTGGCTGCAGGCAGCGACCGTCGCGCCGATCGAGTGCTTCGCGGTCATGCAGTACGGGTCGTACTACTTCCCTGGCCTGTACAACGCGACCAAGGGCAACGTGACCGGCATCGGGTTCGTCTGGACGATCATCCTGATGGCGGTCTTCACCGCGATCAACTTCCTCGCGATGCGACTGTTCAGCAAGGTCAACGCGGTGATCACCTGGTGGAAGGTGATCATCCCTGTGCTGGCCATCATCATCCTGTTCTTCCACTTCCACCCGTCCAACTTCAGCGCGGGCGGCGGCTTCATGCCGAACGGGTTCAAGGCGGTGCTGGCGGCCGTCCCGAGCTCGGGCATCGTGTTCGCCTACCTGGGCTTCGAGCAGGCTGACCAGCTCGCGGGTGAGGTCAAGGACCCGCAGCGCAACCTGCCGCGGGCCATCATCTACGCCACGATCATCGGCATCGTCATCTACGTGCTGCTGCAGGTCGTGTTCATCGGCGCCACCCCGGCCAGCCTGCTGACGCATGGCTTCGCCGGCATCAAGTCGACGAACCCGATCGCCGTCGGCCCGTTCGCCGGTCTGGCCGGCGCGGTCGGGCTCGCCTGGCTCGCCACGCTGCTGCGCGTCGACGCATTCATCTCGCCCGGCGGCACCGGCCTGATCTACCAGACATCCACCTCCCGGGTCGGCTACGGTCTGGCCAGGAACCGGTACTACCCGTCGATCTTCGGCTGGGTCGACAAGAACGGCGTTCCCTGGTTCAGCCTGATCTTCGCCTTCCTGGCTGGCCTAGTGTTCCTGCTGCCGTTCCCGAGCTGGCACGCGCTGGTCAGCCTCGTCACCGGTGCAAGCGTGCTCATGTACGCGGGTGCACCGCTCGCGCTCGGCGCGTTCCGCACCCAGCTGCCGGAGTACGAGCGGCCCTACCGGCTGCCCGGCGCGAAGGTGATCGCCCCGCTCGCCTTCATCTTCGCCAACCTGCTCATCTTCTGGTCCGGCCTCGAGGTCATCTGGAAGCTCGGCGTCTGCATCGTCATCGGCTACGTGCTCATCGGCATCTGCATGGCCTTCGACAAGCAGCGGCCGCCGCTGGACTGGAGGTCGGGGATGTGGGTGCCGGTCTACCTGATCGGCATGGGCATCCTGTCCTGGCAGAGCACGTTCGCCGGCGGCGCCGTCAAGGCTCCGCTGCCGACTGGCAACATCCCGTTCGGCTGGGACTTCCTGGCCGTCGCGGGGTTCAGCCTGATCATCTACTACTGGGCGCAGGCTGTGCGCCTGTCCAAGGAAGAAGTGCTGAACCTGGCCGAGAGGCAGGGCTCGCAGGGCGGAGTCGAAGCGCGCGCGCACTGAGCGCTCCGCTAGTGGTCCAGACTGGCCTCGCCCTGCAAGGGGCGGGGCCAGTTCTGCTATAGCCGGGGTGATCCGGACCGGTAACGCAGCAGCACCCGGGCGTAGATAAGACCGGGGGGAACGGGGCCGAAGGCGTAGCTGTCGGCCGTCCCCGCGACCGGGTTGTCGGAGACCAGCCACCAGCCACCGGGCAGCAGTTCCTGTGCCCGCTTGACAAGCAGGAAGGCCGGGTCGGCCGGCAGCCCGGCGATGACGAGCTGGCCAGGCCGGACCCGCGGCGGCCGCGCCGAGCTCAGCCCGCGCCAGGCCAGCAACCGGTCACCCGGACGCAGAGCCGGCTCCATGGAGTGGTCCGCGACATCGGCTCGCCAGACCGGCCACCGCATACTTGCCTCCCCAGCGAGCACAAGCTGCGGGCGATGTACTGTCGGACCAAGCCAATGACTGAACGAGAGAGGGCGATCGATGAGGCTGCTCGCACGTCTCCTCCCGCCGAAGGTTACCGTGCACGCGCACTGTGACCTTCCGTGCGGCGTCTACGACCCCGCGCAGGCGCGGATCGAGGCAGAGTCCGTGAAGGCTATCTGCGAGAAGTACCAGGCCAACGAGGACCCGGCCTTCCGCGCTCGGGCCCTCGACATCAAGGAGGAGCGGTCGGACTTGGTCAAGCACCACCTGTGGGTGCTGTGGACCGACTACTTCAAGCCACCGCACTTCCAGAAGTACCCCCACCTCCACCAGCTCTTCAACGACGCCACCAAGCTGGCGGGCGCCGGCGGCACCAAGGGCAGCACGGACGTCGCCGTCGCCGACCAGCTGCTGGGCAAGATCGAGGAGATCAGCAAGATCTTCTGGGAGACCAAGGCGGCCTAACCGACACGATCGATCTGCTGACAACGGCGGGCCGCTATCGGCCCGCCGTTGTCAGTTACCCCCAGGCGGCCCCGCCCCAGCGCATTCGGATGGTCACTGTAAGTTGCTAGTGAGGCTGGTGGCGCCTCACCTCGGAAGGACATGGTTTTGACGGAGGACACCACGACATCCGCCATCGCGCCGCTGCCAGCAGCAGGTTCGGCAGCCGACACGGTGACGGTGCGAATGCCCGCAGACGGCGCCTATCTGTCAGTCCTGCGGACAGCTACGGCGGGGCTGGCTGCCCGGCTGGACTTCACCCTCGATGACATCGAGGACCTGCGAATCGCCGTGGACGAGGCGTGCGCGATGCTGCTCAGCCAGGCCGTGCCTGGCAGCAACCTGGAGTGCAGCTTCGCATTGAGCCCCGATGACATGACGATCACCGTCTCGGTCCTGAGCCTCAGCCCTCGCCCCCCGTCGGCTGACACGTTCGCCTGGACTGTGCTGTCGGCGCTGGCTGGATCGGTAGAAGCCCAGGTTGGTCCCGACGACCGGCTCGCGGTCGTCCTGCGCAAGACCCGGCCGAATACGAGGCCAGCTTGACCAAGGAGCCAAAGTCCATGTCAGCGGCACCGGCCAGGGGGCGACCCGGCGCTGATGAGGCCGAGAGCCCGGTACCCGCGGTCCTGGACCTAGAGGAAACGGGCGATATCGCCGAGGACGACGAGCTGGCCGCGGTGACCGACCTCGCCACCGGGGAGTTCACCGAGCCGCCTCCCCGGGTGCAGCATGGCCCGCGGGAGCGCAACCGGGCCAGAGAGCTATTCGAGCGGCTGTCGCAGCTGCCAGGCGGCGACGACGAGCGGCTGCGCATCCGCAGCGAGCTGGTAGAGCTGCACCTTCCGCTCGTGGAGTACCTCGCCCGGCGGTTCCGCAATCGCGGGGAGTGGCTCGATGACCTGACCCAGGTCGCCACGATCGGCCTGATCAAGTCCATCGACAGATTCGACCTCGAGCGGGGGGTCGAGTTCTCGACCTACGCCACGCCGACGATCGTCGGCGAGATCAAGCGCCACTTCCGTGACAAGGGCTGGGCTGTCCGGGTGCCGCGGCGGCTGCAGGAGCTGAAGCTGGCGCTCGCCAAGGCCATCAGCGAGCTAGCCCAGAACCTCGGGCGGGCGCCGACCGTGGCTGAGCTGGCCCAGCACCTTCAGATGAGCGAGGAGGAGGTGCTGGAGGGGCTGGAGTCCGCCAACGCTTACTCGACGGTCTCGCTCGACGCGCCCGACTCCGGCGACGAGGACGCGCCCGCCGTGGCCGAGTCACTCGGCATGGTTGATGACGCGCTGGAAGGTGTGGAGTACCGCGAGTCGCTGAAGCCGCTGCTCGAGCAGCTTCCGCCCCGGGAGAAGCGCATTCTGCTGCTGCGGTTCTTCGGCAACATGACGCAGTCGCAGATCGCCACCGAGCTCGGCATCTCGCAAATGCACGTCTCCCGGCTGCTGGCGAGGACGCTGGCCCAGCTCAGGGACGGGCTGACGAGCGAGGACTAGCCTCCAGCGGCCCCGTTCCCCGTTAGCCTTTCTGCGCCCGTCCGGGCGTGAGAACGTTGACGCTGGCCGGTGCCAGCAGGGCCGCGAATCCGGCCACGGCCAGCACGATCGCGGGCACGCCCCAGTCGAGGCGGCCCGACTGCAGCAGGTAGATGGCCACGATGCCGGTAAACAACTGGGTCAGCACGGCCGGGGTACGGGACCAGGTCCGAGCGCGCTGCAGGCCGCGAGCCACCAGCGCGAGTGCGCAGGCCGTGCCGACGCCGATGACGGTGATAGCCACACCGCTCGAGGTCTGGTACGAGCCGCCGGTGGCGGTGGCAATCCCCGCCCAGAGAGCCGCGACCAGGACGAGAACCGCTTCGGCCAGCTCGACCACCGCAGCGACAAGCACGGTGCGGGGCAGCGGCCCTGGTGGCGCTGGCGTCGCCGGGGCCTGAGCGGTCCGCGCGGCCGTGAGTGGCTGTCCTGCCGGTGACGGGCGAGACGACAGCTGACTAGCCTGGGCGCGTGCGCGCGCTCTTGATCGTGAACCCACACGCCACCTCCACAACCAGCGGCCGCCGCGATGTGATCGTTCGGGCACTGAAGTCGGCAGTCGACCTTGAGGTCGTGCAGACACGTTACCGGGGTGAGGCAACCGGACTCGCCGCAACTGCGGTGGCAGACAAATTCGGCCTGGTCATCACCCTCGGCGGAGACGGAACCGTGAACGAGGCCGTGAACGGGCTGCTGGGCGGCTCGGGTCGGTGTGATGGCGACGACGCTGTAGCCACTCCAGCAGACGCATCCGACCTGCCAGCGCTGGCGGCGCTGCCCGGCGGCAACGCCAACGTCTTCATCCGGTCCCTGAACCTGCCCGACGACCCGGTGGAGGCCGCAGCCAGGCTCATAGCGGATCTGGCGGCCGGCAACGAGCGGCGGATCGGGGTCGGCCGCGCCAACGGGCGATACTTCACCTTCAACGCGGGGCTCGGCCTGGACGCGGAGGTCGTTCGGGCTGTCGACGGCATGCGCGCGCACGGCAGCGCGCTGTCCCCCGCATTGTTCGCCCGGACCGCCCTCCGGCAGTACTACCAGGTCACCGACCGGCACCGGCCGGCGATCACCGTCAGCGAGCCGGCCGGCCTGTGCAGCAGCGCCCTCTTCCTGTGCATCGTGTCGAACTCAGCGCCATGGACTTACCTGGGCCGCCGGCCGGTGAACGCCAGCCCGGACGCCAGCTTCGATACCGGCCTCGATCTGCTCGGCTTCGCGAGCCTCGGCACCCTCACGACGCTGCGTGCGCTCCGGCAGATGCTGGCGAGCCAGCCGCGGCCGCCGCGCGGCCGGAATCTCATTTCCGCACACGATCTGCCGATGCTCGCGCTGAGCGCTAGCCATCCCCTGGCATTCCAGATCGACGGTGAGTACGTCGGCGAGGTGGAGAATGTCTGTTTCCGGTCTGCGCCGAACGCGTTGCGGGTCGTGGGCTTACCCATTTCGCCGCCTTTGCCGGAACGACCGGCTATGCAAAAAGGGATCTCCCGGCAGCGTCATTGAGCTGGGCTGATGGCGCCTACTATGGCTGCGCTCGGGAGGGCCAAAATGCCCAGTCGGGGCTACGGCGGGCACCGCACGCATGCCAGCTATGTGACCGATCTGACACCGAAATCCTTACGAACCTTTGCCCAAGACTCTTGCGATTCATACCCGATCTTGAGAGGGTAGTAACGCTCCTAGTGAGCGGCGAGCGGGGGCGCACGCCGTTCCGGGCTGGCACGCGCGTGATATCGCGGTCCGGCTCTGCGGAGCGATGAGCCCAGGTGCGGTGGCAATCGGCTAGCAATGCGGCCAGTTGGCGCCACGCCAGCCAAATCCTAGCGGCCCCGGATAACCACCGGGACGCCGGGTACGCACAGCAGCACCGATTCAGACCATAGCAAGATCCGAATCGTACGTAGCTCGCATAGAGCCTAGCTCGTGAAATCGTTCACAAGCTAGACCGAGCAGCTCAGGGCAGCACTGAGCCGGGCCTGAGCGAAGGAGGAGTGGACTCATGGACTGGCGTCACCATGCCGCCTGCCGTGACGTAGATCCGGAGCTGTTCTTCCCGATCGGGAACACCGGGCCTGCGCTACTCCAGATCGACGAGGCCAAGCAAGTGTGTCAGCGCTGCAAGGTGAGCGAGCCTTGCCTGGCGTGGGCACTCGAGAGTGGCCAGGACGCCGGTGTCTGGGGAGGACTAAGCGAAGACGAGCGGCGAGCGGTCAAGCGCCGCAGCAGGGTTGCTGCGCGCACGGGAGCGTGACGGCGTCGGGCCTGGCCCTGGCCAGCCCGGCGTCGCTCTCTGCGAGGGGCGTCTCCGAGCCCCTCGCAGACGGCTCGCAGTGCTTCACACTGCGGCTTACTCGGTCGCAGCCGACAGCGACGCCTCCGGCGTAAAGCCGGCGGCGTCGCTGTCGTCGTTTTGAGCGGCCGTGGTCTCTTCCACCGGCAGGACGACAATCACCTGAGTGCCGCCGCCGGGCCGCGGCGAGATCTCGAGGGTCCCGCCGAGCTCGGTCAGTACGAGGGTCCTGACGATCTGCAGACCCAGGCTTGTCGTCTCACTCAGGTCAAAGGCCGGAGGCAGGCCCACCCCGTTGTCGGACACCGTGACGGTGAGCTGGCCTGGCTCTCGCACGGCGGATACCTCCAGGCAGCCGGTAGCCGCCCGGCCCGGCGCGGACAGGCCGTGCTGCAGCGCATTCTGCATCAATTCGGTCAGCACTAGTGCCAGCGGCGTGGCAATGAGGGCTGGCAGCTGACCGAACGCACCGGTCAGCTTCGGCGACACCCGGCTCTCCGGCGCGGACAACTCGCCTGCCATCATCGCCACGCGGCCAGCAATGTCGTCGAAGTCGACAATCTCGTCCGGCACGCGCGACAACGTTTCGTGCACCATCGCGATCGAGCCGACCCGGCGCACCGCCTCCTCCAGCGCCTCCCTGGCCTCCGGTACGTGCATCCGGCGAGCCTGCAAGCGCAGCAGCGCCGCTACCGTCTGCAGGTTGTTCTTGACGCGGTGATGGATCTCCCTGATCGTCGCGTCCTTGCTGAGCAGTTCCCGCTCGCGGCGCCGGAGTTCGGTCACGTCCCTGAGCAGAACCAGCGCGCCCGCCCGGCCGCCGTCGACGACCAGCGGGATCGTTCGCAGCTGGACGACTGCCCCGTTGGCCTCCACCTCGGTCTCCGCGTGCGAGCGGCCGCTCGCGGTGAGCACCAGCGACTCGTCACGAGGCTCCCGCCCGGTTCCCAGCCGGGCCGTCAGCGGGCCGAGCTGCTTGCCGACGATGTCCGCGGTGAGACCAAGCCGACGGTAGGCGGACAGGCCGTTGGGGCTGGCGTAGGTGACCCGGCCTGACTTGTTCAGCCGGATCAGCCCGTCTCCCACTCGCGGCGACCTGACCAGCACAGGCTCCTCGCCGGGCGCCGGGAAGATGCCCGCTGCGACCATCTGGGTCAGGTCGTCGGCGGCCCTCAGGTAGGCGAGGTCGAGTCGGCTCGGGGTGCGCGCGAAGCTCAGGTTGGTCGACCGCTCGATGACGGCGATCACACGTTCATCACGGCGCACCGGGATGGTTTCGTGCCGGATCGGGACCCCCCGGGTCCACTCGGGGTCGCCCTCCCGGCACACTCGTGCTTCCCGAAATGCGGCGGCCAGGTACGGCTGCTCAGCACCCGGACGTTCCGCGCCGACGATGTCATCGGGCAGCGCGGTCGGCGCGGTTGTCGGGCGCATCTGTGCCAGCGCTATCCAGGTCGAGTCGTCCGGCCAGTCAGCCGTTTCGTTCGCGCCGGGAGCGTCAGCCGGCAGCGGCGCCCACAGCACCAGGTCGGCGAAGGACAGGTCAGCGAGGAGCTGCCAGTCCGAGATCAGCGCGTGCAGCCAGTCGAGGTCGGCGCCGCGGATCCCGGCCTGCCAGGCCAGATCGGTGAGCGTAGGCACGACGTCATCATCGCAGTCCGGGCGCGATGACCGGGCCGCTGCGCCCGGCGCAGGACCGGGGTGCTCGCCCTTACCAGCTGGTAACGTCGCCGCCATGGGTGCGGAGGAACGGCGAGCACACGGCGGCGCTCAGGCGGTCGAGGCGGCTCGCAGGCACGGTGTCACGACGATGTTCACGCTGTCGGGCGGGCATGTCTTTCCGCTGTACGACGGCGCGGTCACCGCCGACCCGCCGATGCCGATCATCGACGTCCGGCATGAGCAGACCGCGGTCTTCGCGGCCGAGGGGACGGCGCGGCTGACCCGAATCCCGGGCCTGGCCGTGCTCACCGCCGGGCCCGGCGTCACCAACGGCGTCAGCGCCGTGACCACCGCGCATTTCAACGGAACGCCCCTCGTCGTGCTGGCTGGCCGTGCCCCGGACGGCCGCTGGGGCGCGGGCAGCCTGCAGGAGCTCGACCACCCGCCGCTGCTAGCCCCGGTTACCAAGCGCGCCTGGACCGTACACGACGCCGGCGGGGTCGCCGCCGCCGCGGACGAGGCCTTCGCGCTCGCCAGCGCAAGGCATCGCGGTCCCGTCTTCCTGGATGCGAGCCTGGAGGCGCTGTTCGGGACACCGAAGACGCCTCCTGCTCCGGGCACCGCTGGAGCGCCCCCAGGGTCAACTGTGTCCCCCCGGCCAGTAGCAGCCGGACTGACCGCGGCCAGCGGGGACACGCCCGACGCCGATTCGGTCACGGCCATCGCCCGGCTGCTAGCCACGGCTAGCCGGCCAGTGCTGGTTCTCGGCTCGGACGTCTGGATCGACGGCGCCGAGCACGCCGCGAGGGCCGCGGCCGAGCGGCTGCACCTTCCGGTCATCGCGAACGGCCAGGGCCGCGGCATCCTGCCGGCTGGGCACCCGCTGCTGGTGACCAGGGCGCGGTCGGTGGCGTTCGGGGAGGCCGACCTCGTCATAGTCGCGGGCACGCCGCTGGACTTCCGGCTCGGGTACGGCAGCTTCGGCGGCCGGAACGGCGCTCCCCCGGCGCGTGTCGTGCACCTCGCCGATGCCGCTGATCAGATCGCCACGCACTGTGTGCTGGCCGGATCCGCCGCCGGAGGTCTCGCGGCGATCCTTGACGGGATCGCCGCCGAGGCAGCGGCCGGCGGCTGGCAGCAGGAGTGGCTGCCGCGGCTGCAGGCGGTGTGCACTCAGCAGGTCGCGGCCGACGCGGCGCTGCTGCACAGCGACGCCAGCCCGGTTCATCCGCTGCGCATCTACGGCGAACTGGCGAGCGTCCTGCAGCCGGACGCCGTGGTGATCGGCGACGGCGGCGACTTCGTCAGCTACGCGGGCAAGTACGTCGAGCCGCAGCAGCCGGGCGGCTGGCTCGATCCCGGTCCGTACGGCTGCCTTGGCACGGGGCTCGGCTACGCGATCGCGGCCCGGGTGGCCCGCCCGGCCAGTCAGGTGGTGCTCCTGCTCGGTGACGGTGCGGCTGGCTTTTCCCTCATGGACGCCGACACCCTCGTCCGGCACGGCCTGCCGGTCGTGATGATCTGCGGCAACAACGGGATCTGGGGGCTCGAAAAGCATCCCATGCAGGCCCTGTACGGCTACGACGTCGCGGCCGACCTCCAGCCTGGCTGCCGGTACGACCAGGTGGTCACGGCGCTCGGTGGCGGCGGAGAGCTGGTTACCGACCCGGACGGCATCGGCGCCGCGCTGCGGCGCGCGTTCGACTCCGGCCAGCCGTACCTGGTCAACGTGGTCACCGACCCCAAGGACGCCTACCCGCGCAGCACCACCGGGATTTGAACAGTCGGGGGGCTTGCCCCCCGACAACCCCCCAAAACCTGCCGACGGTGCCGGAAAAACGGCTGACAGGAGTCCCGGCAAAGGTCAATCGACTAGCGCCGCAGGCGCTAGTCGATAACAGCGATCAGGTCGCCTTCCTGGACAACATCGCCCTCGGCCACCGCCAGCCTGGTCAGCGTGCCCGCGCTCTCGGCCAGGACCGGGATTTCCATCTTCATCGACTCGAGGATCACCAGGGTGTCCCCGTCGGCTATGGCGTCGCCCTCGGCGGCCACGACCTTCCACACATTGGCCACCATCTCCGCACGGACTTCACTCACGCATACTCCTCAAGGGTCCTGCTCAGCGATCACGGGCGCAGTCGGCTGACTAGCGACGTGTCATAGTCACCGCTGGTGAATTCCGGGGACTCTAGCAGGTCCGCGTGGAATTCGAGGTTTGTCCGCAGCCCGCCGATCCGGAACGCGCCGACCGCTGCCCGGGCGCGCTCGAGCGCCTGTCCGCGGTCGGCGCCGTGCACGCACAGTTTGGCGAGCAGCGGGTCGTAGTAGGGCGTGACGGTGTTGCCCGCCGCGTAGCCGGCATCGAGCCGAAGGCCAGGCCCGGCTGGCGGCGACCACTCGCTGATCGTGCCGGGACTGGGCATGAAGCGCCTGCTGTCCTCTGCGTAAACGCGCAGCTCCAGCGCGTGCCCGGCCGGGACCACGGTATCCGGCGCGAAGCTGACGCCATCCCCCTCGGCGATCCGGAACTGCTGCTCGACCAGGTCGATGCCGGTCACCAGCTCGGTCACCGGGTGCTCGACCTGCAGCCTGGTATTCATTTCCAGGAACACGAAGCCGCCAGCGGCCACGTCCACCAGGAACTCCACGGTGCCGGCTCCCCGGTAGCCAACTGCCTCGCCGGCCATGGCCGCCGCGGCCAGCATGCTGGCCCGCAGCTCCGGGCCCACACCGGGTGATGGCGTCTCCTCGGCCACCTTCTGATGACGGCGCTGCACCGAGCAGTCCCGCTCGCCGAGCGTCACCACCCTGCCGTCGGCGAGGCCGAGTATCTGCACTTCGACATGCCGCGCACAGGTCACGAAGCGCTCGAGCAGGATGTCGGGGCTGCCGAAGAAGCGCTCGGCTCTTGACCGCGCGGTCTCCATGCCTGCCTCGAGTTCACTGGCGTTCCGGGCCACGCTCATGCCGATGCCGCCGCCGCCCGCGGCGGCCTTGATCATCACCGGATAGCCGATCTGCTCGGCCGCCGCGAGCGCTGCCGGTCCCCCGGTGACCGGCTCGGTAGTACCAGCCGACACCGGCACCCCGGCGCGGGCCACCAGGTTCCTGGCGTTGATCTTGTCGCCCATCTGCGTGATGACATCCGGAGACGGGCCGATCCAGATCAGGCCGACGTCGATGACGCCGGCCGCGAAGGACGCGTTTTCCGCCAGAAAGCCGTAGCCGGGATGGACCGCCTGGGCGCCCGCTTGCCGGGCCGCAGCCAGGATGGCCGCGCCATTCAGGTAGCTCTCGGCCGGCGGGGCCGGCCCGATCAGCACCGCCTCGTCCGCCTCGTGCACGAACGGCAGGTCGGCGTCCGCCTCGGAATAGACCGCCACCGAACGGACGCCGAGCTTGCGCGCGGTCGCGATCACCCGCCGGGCGATCTCGCCGCGATTGGCGACAAGCACCGATTCGAGCACGCCCGGCAGCCTACAGCCGGGACGGCACCCTGCGGCCCGCGACGTCCCGGAGCGCATCGACCACGTCGACGTCGTATCCGATCGGGTCGAGGCGCATCCGGTCGATCGCAGCCGCCGATCGGTCCCTGTCGGTAGAGCTGCCGACGATGTCGTCGAACGCGTTCGCGGCCTTGATGATCCTGCTGCCAAGAGGCGCCTGAGGGTCATGCCCGCGCGCGGGCCATGCCTGGCACCGGACCAGCTCGGCCACCTCATCCAGGACGCCTGCCGTGCTGATGATGTCGGCGCCATACTCGGCGATCCGGTCCTGGTCGGCGGGCGATACCAGCACCGTCGCGCCGCCGGGGATCGGGTCGCGCAGCGACAGCTGGCCGATGTCGTGCATGAGCGCCGCGTACTCGAGGGCGAGCAGCTCTGGCTCGGCCATGCCGAGCCCGCGGCCTACCGCGACGGCCAGCCTGCTCACCCGGCGGGAATGACCTGCTTCCACGTACCCGGCCACTTCGGTGACCCTGGCGAGCGACCGGACCGTCTGCAGATAGGTCGCCCGGATGCCCGCATAGCGGCGGAAGGCTACCTGCGTGACCAGCAGCGGCCCGATAAACGCGAGCAGGATAGGCAGGCCCAGCCGCTCCACGCTGAAAACGGTGATAAGGACCGAGGCCCCCACCGCCAGGCCCAGCCGCCACTGCAGCTGGATCTCATCCACCAGCGAGACCGAGAACAGCGCTCCCACATCGTCGGCCCGGATCAGCGCGCTGACCACGGTTTCGATCAGCCAGCCGAAGAAGATCAGCACCGCCATGACGGCGACCTGCAGTCCCCAGGGCTTCTCCAACAGGAACCCGAAGACTAGGTACCGGAAGATGAGGGCCACCCCGGCCACCGCCACCAGCCGCGTGCACATGCCGGTCACGCCGGCCGGCCGGCCGGCCGCGACGTGCGGCAGCGCGCCGACGGTCATGCCGCCAGCGCAGACGACGACCACGAGGAGGGCAGGCAGCGCAGCTCCAGGCGTTTGCGGCACTGGCAGCAGCAGCGCGTACGACATCGCGCCCACCATGGCGATGGGCGCTGCTTCCCGACCACCGGGAAGGGCTAGGCGAAGCAGCTCACCGAACGCGATCAGCGCACCAAAAGCCAGGGCCGCCGCTACGTAGACGTGCTGAGGGCGGTGCAGGTGATTCAGCTCGGGAATGAGTACGGCGCTGCCAGCGACTGCGGCGGTCACCAGCATCGCCGCGACAGCCATCAGCAGCAGGCGGCCCGAGTCCATCGCCTGCCAGTACGCCAGCCGGTCGGGCTCTGCCCGGCGGGCCGCCGCGCTCGTCACGGCACCACCACCTGCAGCGGCGCCGTCGGATCGTCGTGATCCTGGACGGTGACGGTGGCCAGGTCGACCGGGGCCCCCGCTGGTCGGGGCAGTTCCCAGCCGTCTCGGGCAACCGCGGCGATGAATGCCTGGACAAGCAGCGGATCGAACTGGGTGCCCGCGCCCCGGCGCAGCTCGGCGATGCCCTGTTCGATGCTCTTGGCCGCGCGGTAGGACCGGGCGGAGGTCATCGAGTCGAATGCATCCGCGACTGCGATGATCCGCGCGAACTCCGGGATCTCGTGGCCGGCCAGTCCCATCGGGTAGCCCTGGCCGTCGATTCGCTCGTGGTGGTGCATGATGCCGTTCAGCGCCTCGTACAGGAAGCCGATCTCGCGCACGATCTCCAGGCCGCGCATGGGGTGCAGCTGGATGGTGGCGTACTCATCCTCGGTGAGCGGGCCGGTCTTCTGCAGTACTTGGGTAGGCACGCCCAGCTTGCCTACGTCGTGCAGCATCCCGGCGAACCTGATGGCGTCGGTCCGGGCGGAGTTCATGCCGATCTGGCTGGCAATCATGACGGCGCCGCGGGACACCCGGTCGCCGTGCCCGCGGGTGTAGTAGTCCTTGGTCTCGACGGCCTGGCACAGCGCGTTCATGGTCGCCGCGTAGGCTCGCTGCTCCTCGGCAAACTGTGCCATCGCCCACCGCGCCACGAACAGCGGCACGAGCACGATCACGGCGGCGAACCACTGCATCGGGTGCCACAGCGCGGCGATGACCAGGCCGAGGCTGGCGTAGCCGAGGTCGGACGCGAGCAGCAGGACCCCGCTGGACTCGGACGCCTCGGCGCCGATCCCTGGATTTCTGCGGTTGAGCCGGTTGATCACCTGCAGTAGGCCGTGATTCGCGATCACGTGCACCGCAGCCGCGGCTGCGAACGCCACCAGGAGCCCAGGAAAGAAGCTCTTGTACTGCGGCAGGCCCACGGAGTGGTGGATCACCCAGTAGGCGCTCCCGGCAGCGACACCGGCCAGCGCGTGCATCGCGCTGTTGAAGAGGCGTTCCTCCGTCTGAGGCTGCCGCCGCAGGCTCACCAGGGACATCGCACCGACCAGCCCGGCCGCGCCGGGCCCGAGCAGCACTGCCGCGGCGAGTGTCGCCGACGAGCTCGGCGACCACTTCGTCTGCCGGGATGTCAGCGGCGCCTTAGCGGAATCGCAGACTAGGAACAGCACCATCAGGACGGCCAGCGAGAGCCAGCGGGGGGATACGGGCGTCCGGATGAATATTGGTGTCTGCAGCACTGCCGCGACCGCGCCCACGACGGCAATACCGATGAAGACGCGGGCACCGAGGCTGATCCGGCCCGCGGGCTCGGCGCCAGCAAGTGTCCGGCTGATGCCAAGCTGGCCCGAGGTCATCGTCACCCGTCCTGCGCACGCCCGGCCGGCGCATCCGACACGAGTCGCGACTTAGCGTAACCCGGCACGGGGACTTTCGTCCCGCACCTGCGCTACTCGGCGAGCGCCTCGCTCTGCTCGATCTCGGCCCGCACACTGGCAATCCGCGTCAGGACCTTGGCACGGAGCGCGCCTGGAGCCTCTTCGTGCCCGCAGCAGTTGTGGACGAGCCGCTTCACAAGCTCCTCCAGGCCGTACTCCCGGAGGCACGGCCCGCACTCGTCGAGATGCTGGCGAATCTGGGCGGTGCTGGTGACCTCCATCTCGCCGTCGATGTAGGAGTACACCAGGGCCAGAACCTCAGTACACGGGACCTCGTGTGGCTTTCCGCAGCTCATGGCGCGTCCTTCCGGGCGGTGTCCCCATCGGAGGACGCGGTGCCATTGCCCGCCTGAGTCGCCGCGTACAGGCCCTGGTCTGCCGCGTAGTCCTGCAGCAGATCGCGAAGCTGCCGACGGCCGCGATGCAGCCGCGACATGACGGTCCCGATCGGAGTGCCCATGATCTCGGCGATCTCCTTGTAGGCAAAGCCCTCGACGTCGGCGAGGTAGACAGCCAGCCGGAAGTCCTCCGGGAGCGCCTGCAGGGCCGCCTTGATGTCGGAGTCCGGCAGCCTCTCGAGTGCCTCAGTTTCCGCTGACTTCAGCCCGCTGGAGCTGTGCGACGCAGCCCTGGCGAGCTGCCAGTCCTCGATCTCCTCGGTACCGGAGCGCTGCGGCTCGCGCTGCCGCTTCCGGTAGCTGTTGATGAAGGTGTTGGTCAGGATCCTGAACAGCCACGCCTTGAGGTTCGTGCCTTCCTGGAACTGGTGGAACGACGCGTACGCCTTCGCAAACGTCTCCTGGACCAGGTCTTCAGCGTCGGCAGGGTTGCGGGTCATCCGCATCCCGGCCGCATACAGCTGATCAAGGTAGGGCAGCACGTCGGCTTCGAACCGGCTGCTGCGCTGCTCAAGTGTCTCGGGGACCGGACCCACCCCTTCTCCTGACGAGGACCGCAGGCTGCCAGACTGCCAGCCTCCTCGCCGGGAGGATACAACGCCAAGGGTCATGACATCGTGCGCGGCTGTGCTGGCCGGTTTGGGCACACTCGGCTCGGGCCTGGCCGCACGAGTCTGATAGCTAGCGAGAGGCACGTCTAGCGAAACACCGTGTCCCGGCCTGGCATTCCGGCCAGGGCAGCCGCTCGCCTGGGGGAGACGACCCCCCACACGGCTACCGCCTCCGGCGGTCAAGCTTCGCCTGGCAGGCGACGCACCTGGCTGCCTCGGGCTTGGCCTCCAGCCGGCCCTCGGGCACGGGGCCGCCACAATCTGAGCAGGTGCCGTATGTCCCCAGGTCGATCCGGTGCAGCGCGGCGAGCACGTCCGACCGCTGCCGCCGGGCGGCCGCGAGCACGGCCTCGGACCGCTCGCTCTCCGACAGGTTTGCGCCAGCGTCGGCGGGATCCTGCGGATACTCACCAGCCCACTGTTTGTGCTCGCCAGTTCCGTTGAGAACGCCGATCGAGCGGTCCAGTTCCCCGCAGATCGCCTCAAGCCGGCTCCGCGCTGATAGGACATCCATCCGATCCCCGCCTCCTTTCACGAACTGGCCGACAGCATCATGAGGGGGATCACAGTGCGCTGCCTGCCGCTGCCAGGCGCTAGAACAGCGCTTTGGTGCCGTGGTCTGCGTGCTCGCTTCCGGTTAACGACCCGGTCAGCGGCTCGATCAGCTCTGGTCCGTTGTTCCGGACTGAGTTCACCCTCGGCGACACCTGATAGGTCCGCAGGCCGCTCACCGCGGCCGGGACGAGCAGGGAACGCACATCCGCCACGTCACTGATGGCGGGATCCAGCCAGTCGGCCCAGCGGTCCCGGTCGATGATCATCGGCATCCGGTCGTGGATGACGCCGATCTCGTCGGGCGCGCTGGTGGTGATGATGGTCGCCGTCCACAGCCAGGAGTCAGGGTCCTGCTCTGCCACGGCGGGGTCCCGCCACAGCTCGTACAGGCCGGCGAAGGCCAGCGAGCTGCCGTCGGTGCGGCTGATGTACACGGGCTGCTTGGCCGCGCCGGGCTGTGACTGCCACTCGTAGTAGCCGTCGGCGGGCAGCAGGCAGCGCCGCTTCGCAAAGGCTCGCCGGAAGGCCGGCTTCTCGGCGACCGTCTCCGCCCTGGCGTTGATCATCCGGCTGCCGATCTTCGGGTCCTTTGCCCAGAACGGCACCAGCCCCCAGCGGACCACCCGCAGCTCGCGCGCGGCCCCGCCGTCGCCCGCCCCGTCGCCATCCACGGCCGCTGTGTCAGCTGCCCGGGGTTCCGGCTCCCGTGAGCCTGAGCGCTCGAGCACCTCGTAGACCGGCTTGGTCGGCGCGACGTTGTAGTCCGGCCGGAGCGACTCGGCCGCCGCGTCACGCTGCACGCTGAACTCCTCTAGGAGCTCGACGCGCTTACGTGCCGACGCGTACCGACCGCACATACCCTCACCTGGCCACGACCTAGCGGCGGAGAACAGAGAATGTGCCAGTTCATAGCCAAGATTCGGCTATGCCAAACCTTGCCGGGATATCCGGAATCATTCCCGTCGCGCACCGCAGCGGTGTCTGATTGTCGCTCCGGCTGCCCGGCCACGTCCAGACGTCGCTGAGCCAGTAGCCTTGCGAGTCATGCGGATGCCAGCAGACGTCGAGGCCGACTGGCTGACGCCCAGCGCCAGGGCGGCCGTCAGCGCGAGCGTCCGGCTGCCCGGCTCCAAGTCGATCACCAACAGGGCCCTGATCCTCGCCCTGCTCGCGGACGAGCCGACGAGGATCACCGGACCGCTTGAAGCCCGCGACACCAGGCTGATGCGGGCGGCGGTCACCGCGCTCGGTGCGAGCGTCGAAGCCAGCGCAGCTGAGGCCGGCGCTGACGCGGCCTGGACCATCACCCCGGCCTGGCACACGGGCCGGGTTCAGGTTGACATCGGCAACGCAGGCACGGTGCTGCGATTCGTGCCGCCGGCCGCGGCCCTGGCCAGCGCCGATGTCGAGGTCAGCGGGGATCCGCGGGCGTCGGAGCGGCCGGTCGATCAGCTGCTGGCCGCGCTGCGGCAGGCCGGGGTCACGATCAGCGACGATGGCCGCGGCGCCGTCCCGTTCACCGTGCACGGCCGCGGACAGGTCCGCGGCGGCGTCGTCACGCTGGACGCCTCGGGCTCATCCCAGCTCGTATCCGGGCTCATGCTCGCCGCGCCTCGGTACGAGCTTGGTCTGGAGATCATCCATCAGGGCCCCCGAGTACCGTCCGCGCAGCACATCGCCATGACCGCGGCGATGCTGGCCGCTGCGGGAGCACAGGTGGAGACGGGAACGGGGAGCGACAGCGACGCGACCGGAGCGCCGCCGGACCGCTGGCAGGTGCTGCCGGGCCGGATGGCCCCTGGCACGGTTCACGTTGAGCCTGACCTGTCCAACGCCGCCCCGTTCCTCGCTGCCGCGCTGACAACGGCGGGGCACCTGACGATCCCCGGATGGCCGGCCGTCAGCCTGCAGCCGGCCGGGCAGATCGTCGACATGCTGACCCGGATGGGCGCTTCGTTCCGTCAGGACGCGGCCGGGCTCCATGTCGAGGGAACGGGCTCGATCCACGGGATTACCGCCGACCTGCGGGATGTCAACGAGATCACCCCCGTGCTGGTCGCGCTCGCCGCACTGGCCGACTCGCCTTCCGAGTTCACCGGCATCGGCCACATGCGGTTCCACGAGACCGACCGGCTGGCCGCGCTATCCACCGAGATCGGCGCGCTCGGCGGCGACGTCACCGAGCTGCCCGACGGGCTGGCGATACGGCCGCGGCCGCTGCGCGCCGGGACGCGGCCGTTCGACAGCTATGACGACCACCGGCTCGTCATGGCCGCCGCCGTGCTCGGGCTTGCCGTGCCGGGGCTGCGGGTGTCGAATGCGGCGACAGTCGGCAAGACCTTCCCGGAGTTCCGCAGCCGGTGGCTGGAGATGCTGGGACAGGCACCCTGAGCAACGCTCGCAGCCATGCGCGGCTGGACGAGGAAGACGTCAGGGTCAGGCCCGGCCGCGGCTCGCGACCCCGCACCAGGCGGCGCCCTGCGCACGAAGACGCTGTCGAGGGTTTCGTGGCCGGGGTCGACCGCGGCCGGTATCGCTGCTACGTCGGCGACCGGACCGTCACCGCGATGAAGGCGCGCGAGCTAGGCCGCCGCGGGGTCGTCGTCGGTGACCGGGTCGCTCTCGCCGGCGACGTCTCTGGCCTGCCGGGCACCCTCGCCAGGATCGTGCGGGTGGAGCCGCGCACATCGGTGCTGCGGCGATCCGCCGAGGACGATGACCCGACCGAGCGCATCATCGTCGCCAACGCCGACCAGCTTGTCATCGTGACGGCCCTCGCGAATCCCCCGCCGCGGCCGCGGCTGATCGACCGGTTCCTGGTCGCCGCCTACGACGCCGGGCTGGCGCCGCTGCTGTGCCTGACCAAGGCCGATCTGGCCGCGCCGGACGACCTGATTGCGGCCTACGAGCCTCTCGGCGTGCGGGCGATCGCGCTACAGCGGCCATTCGAGGGCCAGATCGACCCGCTACGGGCGCTGCTGGCCGGGCGCATCAGCGTGCTCGTCGGCCATTCCGGGGTCGGCAAATCGACGCTCGTGAACGCGCTGCTGCCGGACGCAGACCGGGCAGTCGGGGCGGTCAGCCCGGTCACGGGACGGGGCCGGCACACCTCCTCGTCCGCCGTTGCCCTGCGACTGCCGGCCTGGCCGCCGGGCCAGGCCGGCTCAGCGGGGGGATCTGGGCCAGCGGGGTCCGGGGTGTCCGCGGGAAGGGCCGCGTCCCCACCCGACAGCACCGGCGGGTGGATCATCGATACGCCCGGGCTGCGCAGCTTCGGCCTCGGTCATGTCGCGGCCAGCCGCGTCGTGTCGGCATTCGGCGAGTTCGCGGAGGCGATTGCGGAGTGCCCGCCAGGCTGCACCCATCTTTCGTCAGGCTGCGCGCTGGACGGCTGGGTGGCCGAGCACGGCGGCCCGGCCGCCGCGGAGCGGCTCGACTCGCTACGCCGCCTGCTCCGCAGCCGCGAGGGGGGCGAACGGGCCGACCTGTCCGATTCAGCCAGTTAACGGCGCTGCCCGCCGCGCCGAATAACGCCCGGCGATGGCCTCATGGGGTCGCGAGGCGCTAGCTTTCCTGCCATGGCTGGTTTTGCTGGCGACCTCGGGTTCGCGCATGTGCTGGCGGACACGGCGGACGACATCACCATGCGCCGGTTCCGGGCCCAGGACCTGCACGTGGACACCAAGCCAGACCTGACGCCGGTCAGCGATGCGGATCTGGCCGTCGAGGACTCCCTCCGGAACGTGCTCAGCCGGGCCCGGCCGCGCGACGCGATGCTCGGCGAAGAGTCTGGTCATACCGGGTCAAGTCAGCGCTGCTGGGTCATCGACCCGATCGACGGGACCAAGAATTTCGTCCGGGGAGTGCCCGTGTGGGCCACCCTCATCGGCCTGATGGACGAGGACGAGGTCGTCGTGGGCGTGGTCACCGCGCCGGCCCTCGGCCGCCGATGGTGGGCCGCCCGCGATGGCGGCTCCTGGACGGGAAAAAGCCTGACCAAGGCATCCGCGTGCCGGGTGTCGTCAGTTGCGAGCCTCTCCGATGCGTCTCTGTCGTACTCCGGCCTGTCCACCTGGGAGGAAGGCGGCAGGCTCAACGAGTTTGTCAGCCTGGCCCGCAAGGTGTGGCGAACCCGCGCATATGGCGATTTCTGGTCGCATACCCTCGTCGCGGAGGGGGCGGTCGACGTCTCCGCGGAAATGGGCGTCAACCTGTGGGACCTCGCGGCACTTCAGATCATCGTCGAGGAAGCGGGTGGCGCCTTCACCGACCTCGCCGGCATACCGAGACCAGACGGCGGCAGCGCGGTGTGCACCAACGGCCTGCTGCACTCTGAGGTGCTCAGCCTGCTGAGCTAGTCCGGGAACGCTGATAGCGAGGACTTGCCCTTCGGGCGCTCTGGGCGGATGCTGGACAGCACTGGAAATCACAAGCGCACAAGCTTGCTCGGTTTGGGCTGCACCCTGTGCCGCGAGAGGAGCCTTGCAGCATGAACGTACGAGACGGGATGACTACCGTTGTCCTCAGCGTCGGACCATCTCATACGCTGCGTGAGGCGGCCCGGCTGATGTCCGGCCAGCGCGTGGGCGCAGCCGTCGTCATTGACCCTAGTCACCCGGCCGTCGGCATCCTGACCGAGCGGGACATCCTCGACTCGGTAGGCGCCGGCCAGGACCCCGATGCCGAGATCGTGGCCAACCACCGCACGGCAGACGTGGTTTTCGCCTCTCCTGACTGGACGCTGCAGCAGGCAGCGGCGGCCATGGCGGCCGGGAACTTCCGGCACCTCGTCGTGATCGACGGGCACGAGGTAGCCGGCCTGCTCTCCATGCGCGACATCGTTCGCTGCTGGGCGAGCGCAGGGACGCCCGTCTCCGCATAACCACTCGCGCGCGAGATTGGCGCCGCGGGCTCGGCGCAGCCTGTCGCGAGAACGTTACGCTGCGTATGGAGGTGATCGCGCATGCGGTTAGTCGACGCTGTCGTCCTGGTGACGGGAGCCTCCTCAGGCATCGGCGCCGCCACCGCTGTCCGGATGGCAGCAGCTGGGGCCCGGCTGATCGTGACCGGCCGGAATGAGGAGCGGCTCGGCGATATCGCAGCCCGGACGCGCGCGACGCCGCTCGCTGCCGACCTGGCAGAGCCAGGCGGTCCGGACTTGCTGGTCGAGAAGGTGCTCGCCGCCGAGGGCAGGGTCGACGTGCTCGTCTGCAACGCGGGCGCCGGCTGGGCCGGCCCGATCGGAGAGCTGCCGGCCGCCAAGGCCAGCGAGCTGGTGAACCTGAACTTGCTGGCGCCTATGCAGCTCGCCAGGCTGCTCGCACCGGGCATGGCGGAGCGCGGCTCAGGGCGGCTGGTGTTCGTCTCCTCGATCGCCGGAGCCACCGGGGTGCGGGACGAAGCGGCCTACGCCGCCACCAAGGCCGGCCTGAACTGCCTGGCGGAGAGCCTCGCCTACGAGCTGACCGGCACCGGCGTGGGCGTGTCTCTGGTGCTGCCCGGCGTCGTCGACACGCCCTTCTTCGGCAGCCGGGGCCGCCCGTACGAGCGCCGGAGACCGCACCCGATCCCTGCGGAGCGGGTGGCCCGCGCCATCGCCGGTGCGGTTTCGCGCGACCTGGACGTGGTCTACGTGCCCGGCTGGCTGCGTTTCCCGGCCTGGTTGCACGGCACCGCACCGCTGGCCTTCCGCCAGCTGATGATCCGGTTCAGCTGACCGGAGCCGCCCGGCCGGCGGCCCCGCGGCCAGCTAACTCGCAGCGAGCGTCGCGACAGTCTCCGCGAGCCGTGTCGAGTACCCGAACTCGTTGTCGTACCAGGCCGCTACCGTCACCAGGTCACCTTCGCTCACCGAGGTCAGCGGAAGGTCGACGATCGACGACCGGGTCTCTCCCACGATCCGCGTTGACGCGTACTCGCCGTCCAGCACGCCGAGGATGCCCGCCAGCGAGCCATCCTTCGACGCGGTCACGAAGGCGTCATTCAGCTCGGCAGCTGACGTCTCCGCGTTGACCCGCGCAGTCAGTTCGACGATGCTGCCGGTCCGGACCGGGACCCGGTAGGCCTTTCCGGTCACCTGCAGGTCCGGCCAGATGAACTTCAGCGCCTTCGCGGCGCCGGATGAGGACGGAATGATGTTCTCGGTGGCCGCCCAGGAGTCCCGCCGGTCCTTCATCGGCTGGTCGGTGAGCGACTGGGTGTTGGTGTAGGCGTGCACGGTCGTGAAGAACCCGTCTCGGATCCCGACGGTGTCGCGCAGCACCTTGACTACCGGCGCGATGGCGTTCGTCGTGCAGCTCGCCATGCTCACGATGTGGTGCTTCGCCGGGTCGAAAGCGTCCATGTTGATACCCGGCAGCAGGACCGCGTCGCAGTCATCCAGGGTCTTGCTCGGCGCGCTGATCAGAACCCGCCGGGCGCCAGCGTCCAGGTGAGCCTGGGCGCCTGCCCTGGTCGTGGCCCGGCCGGTGCAGTCGAGGACCAGATCCACGCCCAGGGCCTTCCAGTCCGGCGCCCCGTTCCGGGCGTCGACCCACTTGATCGACGCGTCACCGATGACCAGCTCGTCGGTGCCGGCATGCACCGGGTCCCGCCAGCGGCCGTAGTTGGAGTCGAACTCGAACAGCGGAGCCATGGCGTCCGCGCCGACGATGTCGACGATGATTGACGGCGTGAACAGCTTGCTGCTCAGCCCTGCCTTCACGGTCGACCGACCGATCCGGCCGAATCCGACGACGGCAATCTTGGACATGTGGCTCCCCTTGAAAGTGAGTGATCCCGTCCGTTCATCGTAGCCAGTGCGGCCGCGAGCCTTCCGGTGCGCTCACCCGCGCCGGTACCTGACCACCGCTATCGGGGTGAAGATGGCGACGAGCAGCGCGCACCAGGCCAGTGCCAGGCCCACGTCGCTGCTCGATCCCGCGAGCAGCGAGCGGACGGCGTCGACCATCGGCGTGATCGGCTGGTACTTCGAGAACGGCTGCAGCCAGCCGGGCATCGAGGTGGCAGGCACATAGGCGCTCGAGAGGAACGCGAACACGAACGCGATCAGCGACATGCCCTGTGCCGCCTGCGCGTTCGGCGCGAACAGCCCCATGACGATGAACACGATCGTGAAGACGACCGCATACGCCACGCACAGGCCGAGCGCGGCAACTCCGTCCTGCCAGCTGCCAGGCAGCCGGAACCCGAACAGGAAGCCAAACGCGGCTGTGCTGAGGATAGACCAGACGTTGGTCGCCGAGTCCGCGATGGTGCGGCCAAGAACCAGCGCGTACCTCGGCACCGGCAGCGACAGCAGCCGGTCGGTGAACCCCTGCGCCTTGTCCTCGGCAACCGCCACCGCTATGCCGCCGCCGGTGAACAGCACGATGCTGGCGACGTAGGCCGGCACGAGGAAGTCCACGTAGCTGGTCGCCCCGGCATGGATGGCGCCTCCGAACACGAAGCGGAAGCTGAACAGGAACATGACCGACTGAATGATCCCCATGGCCCACAGGCCCGGTGTCCGGATGTACTTGCGCAGTGCCCGGATCGCGACCTGCCCGGACGCGCTGGCCATACCCGGCGCGCGCGCCGGGCGGCCCAGAGTTTCGATTGCTGTCATGACCTGCTC
>Ga0123356_10001398_pt1 | contig 26732 bp, 14 predicted proteins | sample TergutEmb28metaG_2_FD_92546 | JGI IMG/M metagenome (GOLD analysis project Ga0123356, IMG submission 92546) | Embiratermes neotenicus P3 segment gut microbial communities from Petit-Saut dam, French Guiana - Emb289 P3 | ecosystem: Host-associated > Arthropoda: Insects > Digestive system > Gut ...
AAACCCATCCAATACCGGCGGCGCGCTTATAAACGGCGCAACGGGTGCAAGTTATCAGCTGCCTGCAGCATTGCCAGCGGGCAGATATTACTACTACTGCGTTCTTAGCGCAGAAGGCGGAGCGCTTCCAGTTCACACCAATGTAGCAACAGTTAATGTTGAATTGCTGGCTAACGAAATGGTATTAATCCCCGCAGGCACATTTACAATGGGAAGCCCGGAAAACGAACCAGGCCGCGGTGACAATGAGATGCAGTATCAGGTAACGCTTTCAAATGGTTTTTACATGGGAAAGTATGCTGTAACGCAGGAACAATACGAAGCAGTAATGGGAAGCAATCCAAGTTGGTTTACAATAGCTAACAGTCGTGATCCTTTAGATGATGATGTGCAGGAAAGACGCCCTGTAGAGAGTGTAAACTGGTATCATGCGATAGCGTTTTGCAACAGATTAAGTATCCTTGAAGGGTTGACCCCTGTGTACAGTGTAGAAGGCATAAGCAATAACGATGCTAATGCCTGGCTGCATTCTTCTGTACCAACAGAAATTAATCCAGCATGGGATGCGGTAACAGCGGACTGGGATGCAGATGGTTACAGACTACCGACAGAGGCGCAGTGGGAATACGCCTGTCGCGCGGGGACTACAACAGCCTTTAACTGGGGTACTAATCAAATAACATCAGATCAAGCAAATTTTAATGCTACTTCTACTTTATATAATGGCAGTCCTGCGGGAGTATACCGTGAAGCAACAACAGAGGTTGGAAGATTTCCAGCTAATGCCTGGGGATTATATGACATGCACGGGAATGTATTTGAGTGGTGCTGGGATGGGTATGGAACATATCCATCGGGTTCAGTGTCCGATCCCAAGGGAATGGTTTCTAGTCCTGGCCGTGTGTTTCGCGGCGGGGCCTTTAACAGCAGCGGGCAGTCCCCTCGTTCTGCGTTTCGGGTCAGCCACAGCCCATCGAGCAGGTTCAACAGCGGCGGCTTCCGGCTGGTTCGTCCCTACACAGGCGATCCTATTTCCAGTATCACAGTAAGCGCCCATCCTGTACCAACAACAGATGTAATTACAGGAAATATAAGCGAAAGCCTGTCTGTTACGGCAGAAGTTACGCAAGGCGCAACACTTGGTTACCAGTGGTACAGAAACACAAGCTCGTCAAACAACGGCGGCACACCCATAGCAGGTGCAACAAGCGATAACTATGAGTTACCCGTAAATCTGACAGTAGGGACACATTATTACTACTGCGTAGTCAGCGCAGCAGGCGGAGCGCTGCCGGTTCACACCAATGTAGCGACAGTTTATGTTGGTTATAATGTTTTTTCATATGGAATAGAGATGGCTTTTATCCCCGCAGGCACATTTACAATGGGAAGCCCGGGAACAGAACCTGATCGCTATGACGATGAAGCGCAGTATCAAGTAAGACTTTCAAATGGTTTTTACATGGGCAAATATGCGGTAACGCAGGAACAATACGAAGCAGTAATGCAATTTAATCCCAGTAATTTTACAACAGATCCATTAGATGATGATATACAGGAAAGACGGCCTGTAGAGCAAGTAAGCTGGTATCACGCGATAGCGTTTTGCAACAGATTAAGCTTAATTGAAGGATTGACCCCTGTTTACAGTATAGCAGGTATGAGCAATAACGATGCTGACGCCTGGCTGCATTCTGCAGTACCCACAAGTTCTAATGCTGCATGGAATGCGGTAGAAGCGGACTGGGATGCAGATGGTTATAGACTGCCGACAGAAGCGCAGTGGGAATACGCATGCCGAGCGGGAACTACAACAGCATTTAACTGGGGAACTAATCAGATAACATCAGATCAAGCTAATTTTTATGCTAGCGATAGTTTATATAATGGCAGTCCTGCGGGAGTATATCGATCAAGAACAACAGAGGTAGGAAGATTTGCACCTAATGCATGGGGTTTATATGACATGCACGGAAATGTTTGGGAGTGGTGCTGGGATTGGTTTGGTACCTATCCTACAGGCACTGTAACTGATCCCACTGGAGCGGTCTCGGGCTCGGGCCGTGTGTTACGCGGCGGGGGCTGGAACTACGACGGGCAGAGCCTCCGTTCTGCGCAGCGGGTCGACGGCAGCCCATGGGACGGGTACTACGACTACGGTTTCCGGCTTGTTCGCCCCTAGAGTTCTGCGGCTCGTTCCGGCGGAATGCCCGTACCGCGGCGACCGGAGGGAGCGCGGTTGGGCATGTAGCGGGTGCGAGCCGCAGCGGACCATTTGGGACAAGTGGTTACTCGGAATTTTAACGTGATAAAATTTTTCCCGCCTGACCACTTGGGATAAGTGGTCGGATGGGTCAAAAAAATTAAAGGTAGCAATGGCACTCTTAACCCAATACGCAAGTTTTTTCGTTAGTCCCTTTAGTGAAAAATCTGTTTCTATCAGAAGAAGCTGCAGAAAGCATTCAGCCTCAAACTGAAAAATCCTGAATACGGAAAGCGGAATGAAAAAAAGGAAATTTATAAAGATTTGATTAAACACATAAAAAAATATTCCTAATTTACAGTTTTGATATTATAATAAAAAAGGAGTTTTAATATGTTAAATTATATATTTCCATTTATAGTTCTTGTCAATGAAATGTCGCCTTTCTTGCTTTTGGGTTTTTTAATTGCAGGGTTTCTGAAGGTATATGTGCCAAAAGAAAAATACATAGGACATATAGCAAAACCTGATTTTAGTTCTGTGCTATGGGCTACGTTTGCAGGAATACCGCTGCCTTTTTGTTCCTGCAGTGTAATTCCTATGGGAAGCTTGTTAAACAGGGAAGGGGCAAGTAAAGGAGCAACAGTTTCCTTTCTAACTTCTATTCCTCAGACAAACATACAAAGTATTATGGTAACATACTCTCTTTTGGGATTGCCATTCGCTGTAATTCGTCCAATTGCGGCAATAATTTCAAGTTTTACAGGCGGTATTACCGCCAATAAATTGGATAAAAAAATAATACAGAAAAATAATATTGAAATTATAAGTGATAATAATAAAGATCAAAAAAAGATATTGCAAGCCATTCATTACGGTTTTGTGGAAATGTTACAAGATATAGGAAAATGGCTGCTCTTTGGAATTATATTTGCAGGAGTGCTTGCGATTTTCCTTCCGGAGGATTTATTCTCAACGTATTTAAATAATCCCTTGCTAAACATGCTGATTGTACTGCTTGTAGCATTGCCTACATACACCTGCGCAGTTGGTTCTATTCCTATGGCAGCAGTTTTGCTGATGAAGGGATTGTCTCCAGGAGCTGCTTTTGTTTTCTTAATGGCTGGGCCGGTGACCAGTATTGCTTCTATGACAATAATTGGTAAAACTATGGGTAAAAAAATATTGATTATATATATAGTAAATATTGTTGTTAATGCATTGGCATTCGGATTAATTATTGATTATTTAATTCCATCCTCATGGCTTACTATGAGTATAATAAACAATAATTTATTATGTGATAGCGGAATTGAGAGTATTTCTGTATTTAATTCGATTTGCTCAATAATATTTATAGGTTTAATAATAAACGCTTATATTCAAAAATATATAAGTGAAAAGAAAAAGAATGTAAAACCTTGCTGTTGTAATAATGAATAAAATAATATTTGGAAACCTGTAAAAAGTTTAAAGTTCCCTAATATTATTTAAGTAAATCCTCAAGCTCATCTACAAGGCGTCCGAAGGTTTTGCAGGCAGCGTTCACAGGTTCAGGAGAACTCATATCCACTCCCGCCATCTTTAACGCATCAATTGGAAAACGTGAACTGCCGGATTTAAGAAAAGCAAAATAATTGTCTCTTTCCTTTGCGCCCCCCTCAAGGACATGTTCTGCCAGTGCGAGAGCTGCAGAAACTCCGGTCGCATACTTGTATACATAAAACGCGCGGTAAAAATGCGGTATGCGCAAACATTCAAGATCACTTGATTCTTCAAAAACCATATCAGGGCCAAAATATTTTTTTAGAAGTTTTTGATATTCTGCGCGCAATAGTTCAGTTGTAAGAGGAGTTCCGGTTTCTTCAAGATGATGAGTAATATTTTCGTATTCAGCGAACATTGTTTGGCGGTAAAGAGTGGCAAGAAGATCATCTGCACGTTTATTAACAAGGTAAAGACGCATTTCTTTATTGGAGATTCCATTTTCAGCAACAGAAAAATCCTGATTATAATTTAGCAAATAACGAAAGAGAAGCTCTTCGTTAAAGGTGCTTGCAACTTCGGCTTCAAAAATTGTGTAATTGTACTGCATAAAAGGATTATTTTTAGCCGCATATAAGGTATGCATTGAGTGGCCGCCTTCATGGGCAAGAGTAAACACATCGCGGATAGAATCATCTTTATAATTCATAAGAATGTAGGGATCGCCTGTGAAACCGCCGGCAGAATATGCGCCCGAATGTTTGCCTTTATTCTCATAACGATCGGCCCAGCGGTTTAAAAGCCCTGTGCGTAATGCGGAAACATACTCATCGCCTAAGGGTGAAAGGGCATTGCAGACAAGATTTACAGCTTCATTCCAGCTTGTGTGTTTTTTTATGCTTGAAGCGAGAGGTGCATAAACATCGTAGTGACGTAATTCCTGTAATTTAAGAGCGCGTTTGCGTAAAGAGTAATAACGGTGAAGTATGTCAAGGTTGCTGTTCACGGTTGAAATAAGGGTATCGTAAACTGTTTCACTTACATTATCAGGAAAAAGAGCGCTGGCGCGCGCTGATGAATAGCCTCTAATACGCGCATTTATAACATCCTGCTTTACAGAACCTGAATAAAGACTGCCAAGTGTGGTTTTATGGGCATCAAAACAGTCATAGAACATCTTATATGCTCGCTGCCTTAAATCGCGATCACTGTTTTCCATAAAAAAAGAAAAAGTTGATTGTGATAAGGGGCGTTTTCCTTCCGGAGTGTCAATTACTCCAAAGTTAAAATCAACATTTGTAAGTACAGAAAATGTATCGTTGATTGCCCTTTCACCTTCAGAATGAAGCGCTATTATTCTTTCCTCTTTGTCGCTTAGAATAAAAGGCTTGTACCTTATAATTTTTTGAATATAGATCCGGTAATCATCCATTCTATTATGCGAAAGAAAAGTTTCCATTTTATCATCGGGGATGGACAGTATTTCCGGATTAACCCATGCTGATGCAGATGCGGCCTTTGCGCATGCCATTGTAATTTTTCCAACCATTGTGCGTCCTGCGGAGGAACCTTCATCTTCTGACTGACGTAAAAACGCATAAGAGCCAAGCTGTTCCTCAAGAAGATTTAATGCGCATGAAAAATCAAGATAATCGGCAAAATGGTCAACAGAAACCATAAGTGTTCCCTGAAAGGCTGGAATTTTTTCCGTCATTTTTTCATATTTCAGAAGAGCTTCATTCCATGCATCATCATTGGAAAAAAGAGTTGATAAATCCCAGGTGTCAGATAAAGCTACTTCGCTGCGTAATGGTATGCGCTGTTCGTTATTCGGCATATTTTTCTCCGTAAAATATTATTAAGGTTGTCAGAAAACTTCAGTTTACAGGCAACTTGCATATATAAACGCTTTTAGGTTTTTATTTTTTACCAAGCGCCGCTACAGCAGCGCCTAAAAGGCTTGCCTGTTCTACAGGGGCAATGACATAGGGGTGAGGTTTATCCTTAAACAGCATTTGATGCAGATAGGATTCAAGAGAGCGGCGCATTCCCTTGTAAATCATGTATGTTGTGCCTTCAACTGCGATGCGGACAGGAGAAAACGGCTCCAGGCTGCAGCTCATGCGTTTTATTGTTGCAGCTAACACCGAGGCGGAAAAAAGAGCGCCTCTTTCTGTTATAATCGATGTAAGGTATTGAACTGATGCAAGAGCGCCGCTTTCATCCGGTGAGAAAAGAGAACCCAAGGGTCCCTGAGCCGAAAGCGGCGCATGAGTGAACTCATTTAAGATTCTCGTTTCCAAAAAGGGCATAGCAAGTAATTCACCTGCTTTTTTAAAATTAATAATTTTATCTTTAATTGCATGTTTTAATATATGAAGGGTTAAAGGGCCAAGGTATGCTCCGGCTGTAGCTTTTTCCAGAAAATAACAACCGGGATTTTTTGTTGTGCTGTCATATTCCCTGTCAAGCTGTCCGCGGTAATGAACATTAAAATTACCGGTTTCGCATACAACGATCTGCGGCGAGGATTGGCAGTTAAAATTTATTTTTGGGATGTTTGACTCAGGATAGGCAGTATTAAAACCGGTGCCCAAAATAAAACCAACCACAGGGCCGCCTTTTGCATTAAAATTATTGCTGCCGCGCACAGGCTCTCCGTCGGGTGAAATTGAAACAAAACCGGAAAGTAATGTAGCTACAGTATCATTTAATAAAACAATCGGGCCTGAATATTCAAAACCCCTGGATGCAAGGGTATCGCGAAGGCCTTTACCTATTGCCTTTCCGATAACATCAGGAGCATCTACCTCCTTGCTGAATGAAAGCAGAATACCGTCGGCATCAGATGTAATTTCCATGGGATATGAGAAAGTAAACCCAATCCCCTCTATTTTTGTTTCTTTTAAAAGCGGAAGCGCAGCATCTGCAATTGCGCCAAAAAATTCATCTGCGCTTAATTGGCCGGCAGTGCCTGGCATTGGTGATTTATTTGTCTTCTGAGCAACTGCTTCGCCGTTTTCATTAAAATGAATAAGGCTTGTGCGAAGATTTGTACCGCCTGCATCCAGGGCAAGGACTGTTTTCCCTGAAGGAAGCAACGAAACAGGAGTGATGTAAGACGGAATCATGGGAAGACTGGAAGATATACCTTCAAGACCTCTTTCCATTTCGATGAGAATATCTTTTATAAGCGCATGAGGATTTATACAATCGTAATGAAAACCGTAATACCGCGCAAAATCAGACAATTCTTCCGCATTAAATTTGTCCATTGTACTCTCCCTGATAATTATATCATGCTAAACGCTATTTGTTCCAGATTAAATTGTTTTACTTTTTCTGTCATTTCTACTGCATGGCCTGTTCTAAGATAGTAAAGCCACACTCTGCAGCCCTTCTTTGCAAAAAGTTCTGAAATTGCGCGGTAATAACAGGATAACTGAGCTATGTGTTCATCCGGTTTTTCATTACTGTCCGTTTTAAAATCCACTATATGCATTGAGCTGTCATCCTCAAAAAATAAATCGACGGCGCCATTAATAAAAATATCACTACCTTCGCTATTCTTAATAATACTCCTGAATGAAAACTCACTTTCTCTAAAGTCTGCGTTTCTTGCCTTTTTTCCCAGGGGTGAGTTTACAAAACGGCCGGCAAGATCCTTGCCGGCTTCGATTATAGCTGATAATTCCAAAGGAGGCAAAACACCTGAAATATCCGATGGAATTATAACTTCTTCATTGTTTAAAAGCGCTTCAACGCAGATATGAGCGATTGTTCCAAAACTGCCGGAGTTAAAAGTCCTTGAATGTTCATCTCCGTTTTGCGAAAAACGAAGGAGAATAGAATCTACTTTTTCAAAGATGTCATATGAAGCGCTTCCGGATAACCCGCTGTCTATAACAAAATTCATATCTGTAGTTTCTGTGATTACACGTAACGAAACAGGTGTTATGTGATTATTGCAAATTAAAGGGGTTTTTATTATTTTAGCATTTCTGTAAAATGTTTCTGTTTTTGCAAAAAATTCATTTAACCCATTTTGATTATTTTTTAAATTTGCGCTGTTTAATTCCTGATTCTGCGCATATTCTTCCGTGTAACGCGGTATTTCTTCCAGTAAAAAGAATTTATCGCTCTTTTCTGAACCGTCTTCAGAAATATGACAGACAATTGAAGGCAGAAGAAGCCCGAATAATGTATCGTTATTCCAAATATAATCGCCATCTATATAATTTCTGCTTTTTTCACATTGGGTATTAATATATTTTTTAAGCAGAATTGAAAAATCATCGATGTTCTCTTCATTTTTTATATTAAGAGAGCCTGTTATATATAATTCATTTTCGGCCCTTGTCATTCCGACATACAGGAGCCTGCGAAGTTCTGCAATTCTTTTTCGCTTTGTATCTTCGTTTGCCTGTTCCCAGAAAAAATTGCTTCTTTTTTTGAAAATCTCATGTTTTGCAGGCGGGGGAGGGCTGAATACAATGCCGGCAGCCGGTGAATGATACGCAACATCGCATCTGTCAGTCTGGCTTTTTCTTCCGCAGCAGCAAAGAAATACAACAGGATATTCAAGCCCCTTGCTTTTGTGGATAGTTGTCAGTCTGACAGCGCCGGATCTCTCAAGCGGAATGTCGATTTCTTCAAGATTTCTGCGCTTGTCTCTTGCTGCAATAACTGCATCTGTAAAGCTTGCAAGGGTTTGGTTTTTGGAGTCTGCAATTGCCGCATGATGAAAAAGATAATCAAACATATCACGGTATACGCTTGTTTGGGAATTCCATTCTGTCTCGTAACGGTAGCCTTCGTTGTGCCATAATTCGCTTAAAAGAGAGCTGATACTTTCCTTTGAGCTTTTTTTACAGATAGATTCGTATAATCTTTGTCCGTTAAGATATTTTTCACGATCTGCTTTTTCAAGGTGTTCAAGAGGTTTATCATCGAACGGTACATCAAGGGAGATGCAATAGGCGGTTCCAGCCAGGGAGAGCCCTGCGAAGGGAGAGCGGAGCATTTCTGCATAGGATGCTTTGTCCGCAGGATGAGAGGCAAGCCGTAAAACTGAAATTATATCATTAACAAGCCCGCCGAAAAACAGATTGCCGATATTTTCGCATGTATAAGGAATGTTAAGAAACCTAAGGTGCTTTTCAAAATGATATTGCGAAGTTCCTGTGCGAAAAAGAATGGCAATATCATGAGGCTGATATTTTTGTTTTCCATCTTCTTTCTTTTCGGACAATAATTGTTTTATTTTTTCTGCAACAAACCGAGCTTCATTTTCATCAGGCGCAATGAGCTGCTCATTTTCACTGTTGTTATGTGAATTGAGAATGCATAATGATAATTTGCCGCTGTCATCCTTAAAGGATTTAAGCGGAGAATAGCCGGCTTCATACGGCGGCAAAGACTGCTCTGGCGCAAAAACAGAGGGAAAAACGCCTAATGGAGATTCTCCTGAAGGATCAAAAACACTGCCGCCGAAAATTGTATTAAAGGCGCCGATTAAATGAGGCGATGAGCGGTAATTGATTTTCAACGGAAGATCTGCGCTTTTTATTTCATCCTTTAATTTACGGAAAACAGAAACATCAGCGCCTCTGAAAAAATAGATCGACTGCTTCTCATCGCCTACAAAAAAGAGTTTATCATCTTTTAAATCGTCTGCAGACGGTATGCCGCTGTTTGAAATATCTAATTTTTCAGCAAGTAAGAAAAGAATATCCTTTTGAAGCTCATTATTATCCTGAAACTCATCAATCATTATTGCTTTAAAGGTTTCTTTCTCGCTTTGCCTTATATCTTTTTGTTCAATTAAGATAGTCCTGGAAAGCCTTGCAACATCTTTGTATGTAAGAACACTGTTCGCCCGTTTTTTTGTCAGGTAGATATCCTGCAGCTCTGAAAGAAGTGACATGACTGAAAGGATTAAACCGGATTGAAGACAGGAAATTGCAAGTGACGATACAGAATCCATTAGATCGCGTAATTTTAAGATATTTTCTTTTACAGAATTTCCGGAACCCTGTGAATCACGCGCAGCGCGTTTTCCGCCTCTCAGGCTAAGGCTGCTTATCGAATCAAGAAAATATATAAATTTTAATATGGTTTTCTGCAGCGGATGGGATTCTGCAAAGCTTATGGAAGATTCCAGGGGAGTATTTTTTAAAAGATCAAAATATTCCTGTAAGCTCTTGCGTTTTGGGATTTCTGTTTTTTCTTTGCTGTATTCATCCATTACCGGAACAAGAACAGGGAGTAATGCATTGTCTTCGTTAATACCGCGTTGCAGATCAGTAATTATTTCTTCTATTTTATCAGAGAGTTTTTCCCATTCTGTACATATGATGTCAAATTGATTTTTACAATCAGATAAAAAATCCACCGGCTTGTCAATATGACAGTAATTAAAAAGTATCTGGGCAAAAATACCGCTTGCAATATTATCAGGGCTGTTTATGCCGTAAAGTTTTTTTATGGCAGGGTGGTCTCTGTGTGCAATAAAAAAAGGATATGATATTTCCAGAGCAAGGTTTTTACAAAACTCCTGATCGATCTGAAAATCAGGGCTTATACCGTAACGCGGTGCGCATTGCCTTACAATGGAAGCGCAATATGAATCAAGAGTTTGTATTCTTGCGTGGATAAAATCCTCAAGAGCTTGCTGCGCTCTTTTTGATGCAATCCCCGTTTCAGTTCCGGCAGTTTCAAGGACAAGAGAATAAATCCTGCTGAACATCTCTGCGGCAGCTCTTTTTGTAAATGTAAGCGTTAAAATTTCATCTGCTTTATAACCCTTCTCTGTGATTAGCCAGACAAAACGGCTGGCAAGAACCTTAGTCTTGCCGGATCCTGCGCCCGCTGCAACAACTGCATTGGATTTGCAAAATGCAGCTTTTTTTTGTTCTGTATTTAAATCCTGTTTTATTTTATTTACAGACATTAATTCTCCTGTAAAAATAAGCCGGTTTCACGGTTAATAAAATAAGCTGTGCGGCATATTCTGTGATAGCTGCAGTCAGTGCAATCACTTGGAAACACAGTAAAAATACCGTTTTCAATCTCGTATGCATATTTTTTAGTTTTTTCTGTGAAAGAATCAAATATAAAATTATATTGTTCACTGTCCCGATCTATTTTATCATCTTTACGGAAGGGAGTTGTTTTTCCTGTATTTATATCGTAAATACTGCCGATTATTACTTCAGGAACAGCATCCAGTATGCTGTAGAACAGGGCAGTGTTGACATTGTGTTTTTCATTATCTTCTGCAAGCGTTATATAAACAGGAAGCTGAAAATCGGATAAACCATCTTCGGCTTCGCCTGTACAATCCGGCCTGTAAGGTAAATATTTTATTTTGTAATCTACTATTATAAATTTATCAGATTTGTCTTTTAAAATGATGTCAATAAAGCCGTTAAGAACATAAGAATCCTTTACACTCTGATAATTTTTTTCACATCCTGCAACTGTGCATCCTGCAAAATGTGACAGAAAAGCAGTAATAAAATGTTCGCAGTTATAATGATATTCGTTCTTTGCCGATAAAAGTAGCCTGGCAGTAAGAGAGCTCATTCTGGATTTTTTATCAGAATCCAATACCGGAAAATTGTTAAATACATTATCTATACTTTTATTTAAAATCTCCAGATACATGACGGGAAGAGTTATTCCAAACCCGCTGTTTACAGGTTCCATTAAAGGTTCATCACTTTTTTTAATTTTGCTGAAAAAATTAAAAAGAATGGCATGATATACAGAGCCGGATACGCTGTTGTCCATAAGGCTTGTTTCTATTTGCGTATTTTTTAAATTGTATACACGGCTAAAAAGCCAGACAAGCGAACATTGATTATAAGACTGCAATGTTGTAGAAGAAATCGAAGGTTTGCTGTTTTTAACAAAAATAGAATTAATTAATTTCTTTACTTCATTATGTGCTATTAATTTAATTTTATGCGAAGGCGTTTTATTTCTTCTTGTTTTCCATTTTGAAAATCCTTCTGCCTGATTTTCATGGAGTATTACATCTTCAGCAGTATTGCCAGAAGATATTACAGAGAAAAATTGATTTTCTTCGCTGTAATAATCCCTGGAGAATAACTTGCTGTAATTTAAATCCGCGGCATAAAAATCTTCCGGTTTTTTGGGAGCTTTTATTTCAGGATGAGGTATGGAAAAATCCGAAAATGTATGTTCGCTGCAGAAAAATGCAGCTCCTTTAACAGAATTAAATTTATGCATGTTAATGAATGCCTTTGAAGCATCTTCATCGGTTATACCAAGTTCCTTGCGTTTTAATCCCGGCAGAAATGAAAGGCGGGGATAGACAACAGAAATGCTTTCCTGTCCTGCGCCGAGGATGATATGGCAGTCAAAGGGAGCTGCCGCTGCAGTCTTATATGGAAGAATTGCAACCCCTGATGATTTTGGCTGCGCAAGATAATTTACATCGCTTAAATATTCTGTGAAAAATAAAAAAGGATCATCTGCAGGAACAGAAGGAAAGTTTTTTTCAAGTTCAACCAAGTCCATCAGTTCGGATATGCAGCGGGATAATACAAGATTTGTTTCATCAGTGCAACTGTCCATATCAAAGAAAAGTTTGCGGAAAATAAAGTATTGCCTGCGAAGTTCTGTAAATGAGTCTGCAAAACGAAAAGATGCAATTCTTTTTTTAAGTTCATTAAAAAATTTATAGATTTCCTTATCTGTATATTCAACAGGATTATTAAAAGCATCTTCCCAGACGTTGATATGCTGTTTTTTTTCATTATTTTCTTCGATCCACGAATAAAGGCAATTATTACTAATTCCAAATTGAATAAGTCCATCTATAGTGTCTGTGTTTTTCCATGGGAGATTTTTATTCATTATTAATGAAACAAGCGATGAAAAGGAAAAACTTTCGGAAACGCAATCCAGTATTGAGCGGAAAAAACAGCCGGCAGGATAGTCAGAAAGAGGTTTGCCTGTACGCTTTACAAAGGGAATGTTTCTGACGGATAACTCCCTTAATACATAAGGTTCATAATTCTGTGAATCGCCGATGCAGACTGCAATAGAGTCCCATGGAATATTTTGCTTTTCATGAAGGGCTCTTATGTAAAGAGCTGCTTCAGTTATTTCCCTTCGGGAATTTTTATAAAAAAAAGTATTGGCAGGTTTTTCATCTGTATTTTTAACGCTTATAACTTTTACATGAGCGCTTTCTGACAATAACTGTTTATATTCGCTGTAATCTGATAATGATTCGGGAAAAAAGATAAAACATTTTTTTCCGGCATTGTTAAAGGGCGGTGTTTCCCAGGCTGGCTCAAAAAGGGAATGTTTTTCCAAAAATTGCGCATAATGACATGCAAGATTGTACATGTCTTTGTCATCGCCTTTAAAATTAAGTGCAGCCTTTTTTGCCTCTGGCGTAAGGATTTTATCTGCCGGCAGACCTGCCGCCTTATAAAACCATGTTCCAAGCTGAGGAAGAATTAATGTAACCCATGATGAAAACTGCTGTGCATGCTGCGCCCATTGAACCCTAATTAAAGATGTAAAGATCGGCTCTCTGTTATGCGCAATTGCATCTGCATTTTCACTTATAAGCCGGCATATGAATATTTTTCTAAGAGCAGACGGAATGCTTTTTTTGTCTTTAACTTTGGATTTAACTGACTTTTGCTTGAATTTATCCCAGGCGATGAATTTATTCATCGCAATAGTTCCTCCTCTCAGACGAAGCAGGTGATCCGCCCACCTTGATAAAGAAATATCAGTTGGAAATATAAATAGTGAATCTGCTTTTTCTATATTTTCAAGCAGAATTGTTTCAACCACCTTCATGTTTAATAAATGTAATTGATGTTAATGCTTTTGTAAATAGAGAATATTTTCACGGCAAACTGGCCGATTCCAGTATCCTGTTTCTGTATTCAATTCCAATTCGTTTTAGACTTTTTAAAACATTTTCTTCCTGAAACCTTTGTTTTTTTAAATCAATTGTAAACTGGTTCATGGAAAAATGACGGTAGATAAAAACCTTCTTGTATAACTTTTGATTCCCGGGCTCTGAATATAATTCCTTTATGCTTTTTGTATATACTTCAAAAATACCACCCCTTCGCATTTCTGAATATCCTGTTATCCATACAGGGCAGTCAAGCGCTTTGTGAAATTCAAGCAGTGTTAAAGCCATGGATTTCTGTGATTTATCAAGCGCCGCGCCAAGTAAATTATCCATAAGGCATAGCTGACGCAATTCATTGGTGCGCGGAGTGTGAACAGGCGTTTTATTCAGGATGATGACATTCTTTGTAAAATCAATTCCAAGGGAAGGATTGTCTGAAAAAAACTTTTTTGCGATTTTCCCTGACGGCCCTATAAGGTATTTTCTGTTTTCCGCTGCCTGTTCGCGGCGGCCGGGGTTATCTGCAACAAGGATTAATTTTATTTCATCATCAATTGTTATATCATCAAGCGCGTTGTTATATACAACCGGCGTTTCAACTGTGTAGGAGCGGCTGTCAGCAAGTTTTTGCTGGATATTTTTTAGATCAGGCAGGGCCAGCCTGATTTTTTCTGTCTCTTTTTTAAACCGCTCTTTAGCTTTTACAAAATTATTCCAGGTATCCTTGTCCAAAAAACATCAACCCCCTCTGGAGGCAATTTCAAGTATCAGTTCAACTTCGCCGATTGATAAATTCATAGCATTTGCAATTTCCTGATTCGACCAGCCCTGGCTTTTCAATCTTAGTATATCATCGCGTTCCTGCGGAGCAGGCGAACCTTTTCTCTCCGCAGAAGGCTTGCCGCTTGATATACCCTTGATTAATTTAAGATGCGCTCTAGCATCCTTATCCAGCGCTTTAAGTTCAGTTTCTGTACGTGCAAGCCATTCGCGCGCGATATCCATGTCTGCGATGCGTTTTTCTATTTTTGCAAGAGAATCATCCAGAGACGAAATTTTTTCCATTGCGTTTGACGCTTTTTCATTTTGCGCCGTAAGCACTTCAATGGAAGCTCTGAGATTGTCAAACTGGCCGGAGAGGATCGAAATTATTTTTTCAGCGTTTTTAACAGCTGTCTCTGTTTTCTGCAGCGATTTAAAGTTGCGATCGATGCCCTCGTTGGTTTGTTCAAGAACTTCATTTTTTCTTTCCACGCGCTGGTATTTTTCTTCGGTTTCCTTAATGGAGTCTTCAAGTTTGCGGATCTGAACCTGGACAGCCTGAAGGACATCATCAGAAGTTGAAACCTGCTCAAGTCTTTCTTTAACCGAATGGGAAGTTTTTACAAGATTGTTAAAATCTTTTTCCATCTGTTCTATGCGGCGCTGTTCATTAAGGAAACGTGTCATCTTGTTATTAATTTCATCTTCAAGCCTCTTTACGCTTGATAACCTTGCTTCCAGCTGTGTAATCTCATTCTTCCGCTGTTCGAGTTTGTTAAGATCATCGTTAATTTCTTCGATGCTCTTTTCAAGATCTTTTTTAAGAGCGCCTGTCTGATCAAATATTTTCTTCTGAACTCCAAGCTCTTTGTGGATTTCATCCACGCTTAAGCGGAACTGTGAAATACGCTCACCGTTTTCCGCTTCTGTTTCTCTTGAATGCCTGCGCAGTTCTTCAAGGGAAGCATCCATTTCGCGCATCCTGATATTGTACTGACCCTGCCATTCATCCATGACCTGTTTATTATCGCGGGATGTATTTTCAAGATCGGTGTATGCATTTTTGGAATAATCAGATTTATCATCGATTTCTTTTTCAAGCTCTCTTTGTTTTTGCCGCAGGGTTTCCTGCAGCGATATTTGATACTGACCAACCTGGGTCCTGACTTCGTTCTCTGCATGTATGCGGATATCCGCCATGTCTTTTCTGATTTGTTCTGTAAACGAGGAACGCGCCTCATCGGCAGTGTTCATATCTTTTAAGATACTTTCTTCTAATACAGATGCTTCCTGTTTAATTCTGTCAAGATCCGATGTGAGCTTTTCGCCAAGCAGGGAAATGCTCTTTTTGTGCTCGGATGCGATACGCTCTTCAGCCAGCTTCCATTCCTCTGTGATTTTCCCGCCTGAATTGTCAAGCCGTTCCTGCAAGCCAGCCTGCCAGTCTGCAATCTGCCGGCCGGCTTCGGATGCGCGCTTTCCAAGTTCTGCTGTAAAATCATTTTCAAAAGAGATAAGTTTCTCGGATACATTGTTGTAAGCCTGCGCTCTGATTTTATCAAGCTCTTTATCCATTTCATCAAGTTCTTTACGCAGGACCTGAGCCTGGCTGTTAAATGATGCAGAGGCAGCATCCATGGAAACGCCGGATTCTTTTTCAAACTGCGCAAAATCATTTTTAACTCTTGTAATTGAATCCTGCATAAGAAGGCGCAGTTCGCTTTCCAGTTTGTCTGAGTCATCTGCAAGACTTGCAAGCTGTTTTACAGCTTCAGCGTGAGTATTACTGTAATCATCAAGCCGTTTTTCGTTAGCCGAAATTATATTCTGCTCGCTGTCCCTGCAAAGAGCTTTCCATGTTTCAATCTGCTTCAGAAGAGAGGCGTCAAGATTATCATGCTGATTTATAACAGCGGAATCTGTTTTCTCTTTTAAATCCTTAATTGATGCGGAAAGTTCATCGCGGTATTGCTTAATATCAAGTTCTGATGTCTGTTTTAAATTCTTAATTGCAGCGCCAAGTTCGGCATGCTGCGCATTTATAGCGGAACCGGATACTTCTTTAATATCTTTAAGCGCGGTATTAATTTCACTATGCTGCCGGCTTATTGCAGAACCTGTTGTTTCTTTTATATCCTTAAGAGCTGCATTAATTTCATTTTGCTGCTGACTTATGACAGAGCCCGATGTTTCTTTAATATCTTTAAGAGCCGCATTGAGTTCATTATGCTGCTGACTTATTGCCAAGTCCGTTTTTTCCTTCAGTCTGGAAATAGCGTCACGGATTTCCTCATGCTGCAAATTAACTGCAGAACCCGATGTTTCCTTGATGTCTTTAAGAGCCGCATTGAGTTCATTGTGCTGCTGACTTATAGCAGAGCCGGATGTCTCTTTCAGGTTTGCAATAGCAGCGCTGACTTCCTCATGTTGTAAGTTAATAGCAGAGCTCGATGTCTCTTTCAAGTTTGCAATGGCAGCGCTGACTTCCTCATGTTGCAAGTTAATAGCAGAGCTTGATGTCTCTTTTAAATCTGAAAGAGCGCCGTTGATTTCCTCATGATGTAAATTAATTGCAGAACCCGATGTTTCTTTAATTTTTTTAAGAGCCGCATTGAGTTCACTGTGCTGCTGACTTATAGCAGAGCTTGATGTCTCTTTTAAATCTGCAAGAGCAGAGCTTATTTCCTCGTGCTGCAAATTAATTGCAGAGCTTGATGTTTCCTTAATGTCTTTAAGAGCCGCATTGAGTTCACTGTGCTGCTGGCTTATTGCAGAGCCGGAAGTCTCTTTTAAACTTGCAAGAGCAGAGCTTATTTCCTCGTGCTGCAAATTAATGGCAGAGCCTGATTTTTCTTTAAGGTCTTTAAGGATAGCTGCAAGTTCATCATGCTGCTGTTTTACCGCATGGCCTGATCTCTCTTTAACATCCTTAAGAGCGGCGGAAAGTTCATTTTGCTGCAGTATAATGGAAGAGTTCGTTTTATCTTTAAGTTCTTTTAATACAATCGAAATTTCATTCTGCTGAAGCTGCATTACAGAATTGGACTTGTCTTTTATCCCCTTAAGTATATTGTTTATTTCATCCTGCTGCAGTTTGATGGCAGCGCCTGATTTTTCTCTTAGCTCGTTTAGTATCGAACCAAGTTCTTCCTGCTGTTGTTTTTGCAGACCCTTTGACTGGGATTGCAGCTCGGAAAGTGATGAAGTAAGCCGTGTAATAATTTCGTTTGTTTCCTGCTGCTGCAATTTGACAGCGGCGCCCGATTTTTCTTTTAATTCAGCTATCGCCGTACCTATCTCTTTCTGGTGATGTTTAATTGACGAGTCTAGTTCATCATGCTGCTGTTTTAACGCAGCCTGGGATTTATTTTTTAAATCAATAATTGACTGATTTAATTCCTGTTTGGATGAGGTAAGATTTAAATCCAGTTCCTTGCGCTGTTTTTCCGCTGATTTTTTCAATTCCAGAAAATTCTGATTCCAGTCATTCTGCTGCTGTGTAAGCGAGGAGTTGATTGAATCCCGTTCTTTTACAAGAGAATGCGATACTTCTTCCTGCTGACGCGCAAGAGAAGAAATTATGTCTTCTCTTTGTTTTTTTGCCATACCGTCAAGCTCTGCAGCGCCTTTAATCCACTCCTGATGATAGTTTTTCTGTTTTGCTCCAATATCAAGAATTTCTGAATTGCATTTATCATGAAGAGTTTTTAACTTGTCCTGTATTGCGCCCTGTTCGTTTTTTAAAGCATCCTGCGTACCCTTTATTTTTTCTTCAAAAAATAATTTAATCTGGGTAATTCTGTCCTGGGCCTGTTCCTTCAATTTTACAAGAGCGGTATCTTCCATTTTATCTGCGCGTTTTGCCGCGTTTTCAAGAACATCTTTTAAAAGTTTTTTAATTTGTTCCGTATCATTTTTTAAAGTTGCTTCCCTTTCCTGCTCAATTTTTATGACCGCTTCCCTGTGTTCTTCGATTTTTCTTTCAATTACATGGGCTGTAGCTTCAAAGTCCGCTACTGTAGATTTGGCCGCCATTATCACATCACGGGAAGCCTGTTCCATAACTTCGGCATTTTTCTTTTCCAGCTGCTCTTCGGTTTGAATAAGATTTTTTTCCGCCGCTTCAAGAGCTCTTTCTACCTGTTCAAATTTTTCCTTTGCTTCATTCACGCGCCTGGAAGTATTCTCTACAAAGGCAGACTCGTCTTTTATACGGATTAAATTTTCCTGAACCCTGTCTGTCATTCCAAAAAGTTCTGTAAGAGAAGATTCAAAGGCGCGGATATGTTCATCTATCCGCGCGATGGATTCGGATTTTTTGGCAAGTTCTTCTTCTGTGAGTTTCTGGATACTCTTCATTAACTGGGAAGCGGCTTTTTTTTCCACATCCAGGTCAATGCCAAAATTTTTAACCGCCATGCTTTTTTCTTCGGCGTAGGCGGCAATTTCTTCCTTGCATTTTTCGGCGTACTTTTTTACTTTTTCAAGAGGGCGGTTATTTTTATCCGCAAGCCTGTAAAGGATTAAAGCGCAAACAACAATGCCAAGTGTGATTAAATTTCCAACTGTGAAAATCATCAGTATTATTTCCCTCCCCGGATAATACCAAATGTCTGCGCGCAATTTTGACTGCGCTTATAATCAATTTATCATAAAATCAAATAATTGGCGATAGTTACTGAAGAAAAAATCCGGTTTTGGTTTTTTATTGCCGCTGACAAGCGGATTCTTTATCCAGGCAGTCTTCATGCCCGCCTTTTGCGCGCCTGTTACATCATATGAATGGCTGTTTCCCACATAGATTATTTTTTCGCAGGGCAGGTTCATGGCGGCAGCCAGATTTTCAAAAGGCAGCGGGTGAGGCTTAAGCGCGCCGCAGCGCTCGGAACAGTGAACGGCGTCCCAGCCCTTTCCCCAATCTAGAAGCCCAAGGTAATCAAGTTTTGTTTCCGGCGGAAAGTCCGATAAAAGCCCCATTTTGTACCCTGCTTTCTGCAAGCCGGCAAGAGTTTCAACTGCCATTTTATAAAGTTTTATATCCTTAAAAAACGGCTCCCATCCCTTGTAAATAAGCCTGTCAATTTTTTCCCTGACAAGTTCAGGCTGGGAAGAAAGAAGCTTTGCAGTCAAATCCGCCTGATATCCGTAAAAATCATTATGCGCAGAGCCGTTTTTCTGTTCATTGCGGATAATATTTCTTGCCTTTCCAAACGCGGAAATTAAGCGTAATTCTTTTAGAATAAAGGGGACAAGTTTATAATTAAGGCGGTAATTTGGATAGAGAGTTCCGTCCAAATCAAAGGCTACGCCTTCAATTCCGTTTCGCATCTATTAAGTATAACCGCACTGGCGCTTAGGGGCTAGGGCTCAAACCTCGGCGGTACGGGGATTCTGACCAGGTTAACATGATGCCTGTTATAACGGTTTCTGAAAGCTGTAAAGGATGTTTCGGCGGCGCTTTCAAAAACTACAATTCTGAAATTGCCGTTTTCGTCAAAGTAGGGGACAAGCGCTGCAACATGGTGGTACTGGCGAAGGCGCGGTGTTCCGCCCGGCGATGAGGGTGTGTTTATTTCGCTGTTTACTGCAGCCAGGTAAAAACTAAAGGGCTCATCAATTGCAAGAGTGTATAAAAGAGGATGAAGCCCCTCCATGCCGTAACCTGCTTCGCTTAAAAAGCCGTAATAGGAGTGCGTTACAAAACCGCGGGAGTTTTGATTCAGCATTATCAATGAAAAATTATCGCTTCGAACTTCAAATTCTTCCAGGCGGCGGTAAGCGGAGGTTCTTGTATTTGGAAGGGCGCGCAATGTTTCATTCGCCTCTGCCGCCAGATTTCTGATCCAGTCAAGTCCGAAAAATACATCGCGTCTTTCCTCCCAATTGACGGTGAAGGAAGAGCCTCTTTCTCCAAAGGGCGCTTTAAGAGGATCGATGGGAAGTCTTCTTCCTGTTACAGGGCGCAGCATGCCGTCTATAAGCCATTTTATAAAACCGGAACAGTTAAGGCCGGAGCTTTGCGGGTTTTGCTCCTGCAAGCTTGCTATTAAAACATGATTTCCGTTTTCATCAATTGCGCCGTCGTCTGCGTATCTTAAACCGGCAAGATGCGGGCGGACCTGCGCGATAAAATTGCGGGTAGCTGCATAACTTGCAATGTCAGGTTCAAAATACCGCAATGGAATTTTATTTTCCGCAAGCCGCAGAATATCATTTATCTGCATTGTATAGAGCCGCTCAAAGGGGACTGCTATTGGAATGGAGCGGGCAACAAAACCTCCGTAAATGACGACATCCAGCTGGCACTTGTCTTCGCTTAACGGACGTAATTGTATATGGGTATTTTGATCGCTGCGGGGATATATTCTTATTTGTGTGGCGGCTCCATCCCTGCGCCTTGTTAGTATCCACGAGCCCTGAGCCCATCCGGGAAATGTACCTGCAGCGCGGCGGTTTGCAAGGCTTGTGCCCCTGTAGAGTTCTCTGGCAAAGATGACCATGAACTCCTCTCTGCCCTGGATCGTGCTTATCTGAACTCTTTCTCCGGTTTCCAAAAGCTCAATTCTTGAACCCTGGGAGAGCACCCTTACAGGACTTTCTAACATCCACTGTTCTTTCAATCTTATTCTTAAAAGGGAATCGTCTGTGATTCTTGATACAGGCAGATCAAAACCAAAAAGCGCGCCATTGCATAGAAAAATAAATGAAACTGTTAAAAAAAACAAATGTTTATACATATCCTCTTCTATTATCGGCAATTATTGTTTATACTAAAAAGACTCTTATCATACGGAGGAGTGTGATGAAACTGTATAGCCGCGGTCAGGTAATATTTTTCTCTCTTTTAAGCGCATGTATAGTCCTGCTTTTTGCCATAGGGTTCGGTATATGGAAGCCGGCGCTGCCTAAAATTGATGCGCCCCTTGCGCTGCAGGAACTGGAGGAAAATGCAAATGACGAGTTTGTACTTTTGCAGTCCGAGTACAGGGTATTAAACACATCTGATCTTGTCCAATATTCGGAAGGCGAAAGAGAAAATATAGCGATTTACGAAAGACTGAACTCGGCGGTTGTAAATATAACTACAGAAATAATGGCAATAAACTGGTTTTTGGAGCCTGTTCCGCAGGAAGGCACTTCCGGCTCGGGTTCGATTATTGACAGGAGAGGATTCATTATTACGAATCATCATGTGATTCAAAACGCCCACAGGGTTTTTATAAATCTTGCCGATGGTTCCCAGTTTGAGGGTGTCGTTGTCGGCGTTGACCCGGAAAACGATTTGGCGGTTTTAAAGTTCGATCCTCCGCAGGGAATGGTTTTACAGACAATCAGTTACGGCGATTCTGACAACTTGAGGGTTGGGCAGAAAGTTTTGGCTATTGGAAATCCCTTTGCCCTGGAACGCACCTTGACGGTGGGGATTGTATCTGGTCTTGGCCGCCCGATTCAGACATCCAGAAACAGGATAATCCGCGACATGATTCAGACCGATGCATCGATTAATCCCGGCAATTCAGGCGGCCCCCTGCTCGATACCCAGGGCAGAATGATCGGCGTTAATACGATGATCTATTCGCCGTCCGGCGGATCTGTCGGCATTGGTTTTGCAGTTCCTGCCAATACGGCAAGACGTGTTGTAAATGAGATAATTCAGCATGGAAGAGTAAGGCGCGGCTGGATTGACGCAACTGTGGTGCAGATTTTTCCAAGCCTTGTCCGCTATGCAAGACTGCCTGTAAGTTCCGGCCTTCTTGTTTCGCGTACGCGAAGGGGAGGCCTTGCAGAGAGGGCCGGCCTGCGGCAGGGCGCAGACCCTGTGCAATACGGGCGGAGCGTGATCTATCTTGGCGGAGACATTATAACTTCCGTGAATAACATAAAAACAAATACGCTTGCAGACCTTTACGCATCTTTGGAAGCCTGCAAGCCGGGAGATACAGTAGATGTGGAAATCATACGCGGAGGGCAGACTCAAACCTTGCGCATAACATTGGCAGACCGCGAAGAAGTAATGAATTAATAAATTAATCCCATGCCGATATATCCAAAGAGGCCTGCCTGTTCTTTACGGATTTGGGTTCCCGCCTTTAAAGAAAAAACAAGGTTGGATGGCGCAGGAAAGATATGAGCTTCGGCTCCTGCATGAAAATTTCTGTTTTCCGCAAACGTAAAATCCTGTTCATATCTTGCGCTTAGGCCTGCGTTAAAAAAGCTGCCGTGATAGAGAAGACCTGCCGACAATAAAAATTCCGGGGAAAGCCCCTGAGGTCCTTTCCAAAAAAGTGCAGGGCATAATACAAAAGAGAAAGCGCCGCTGCCTGCAAGTTTAAATTCATACGAAAGCGGCAAATGAAAACCAGCTCCCTTGCCTGCGCTTAAAGGATATTCACCCCTGCTGTCTGCCCAGGAATAAGAACCGGCTGCAGACAGAAGAAAGGGACCTTTTAAAAAATTGTATTTGACAGAGCCGCCAACACCCCAGCCTGCATGATCATGTAAATAAGGATTTATATTGAAAACTGTTGCAAGCTCAAGTTTTTCAAGCGGGGATACTCTCATGCCAATTTTAAAAGGAAAGCCAATGGGATTAAATATTGATTTATCAGCGTTAATTTTTTTTTCTGTAAAACAGAGAATCCCTGCGTTAAATTGATAACTTCCCGCAGGCAGTACATGCGGCATTGGAGAAAAAACAAGCCCGGAAATTCCGCTTGAAAGCGACAGAGGAAAAGTATTTACAGAATAACTAATTTCAGTTTCCATTTTTAAAGAAACTGTTTCGGCTTCTATTAAAACTGTATAAATTCCCTGGGGCAGGGGATTGCCTTCTTCATCTCTGCCGTTCCATGTTACATGCTGCACCCATGTATCGAAGGGTTTTAACTGTTCTGTGTAAACTGTAATGCCTTGCGAATTACGTATTGTAAGAGCGCCGGCTGATGCGGCTGTTACTTCAAATCTGTATTCTGTTATGCCAAGCTGCCCGGAGTTAAGCGGATTAAAACGCCTGCGGCTTACAGAGGCATTCTCCATTTTAAATGCCGCAGGTCTCATTAAAATATCCGCGGCGGCAGTTGCATGTTCGTCAACTAAAACAGTTACAGATGCATCTTCCCAGCCAAAGGCGCGCACCCTTATTGTGTTGTAGCCCAGAGGCAGGCTTAATTCATTTTTATTTTCGTTAATTGATGACGCATTTGCAAAAATTTGTGGATTGAAGGGCAGGGGACTGTCCTGCTCCTTATAGATTGAGACAAGCGCAATGCCGCGCGCTTCTTCCATTTCTATGGAAACAACAAGCCTGCTTGTGTTAAACAAGGTCACATTAAAATTGCGATCTTTAAATCCTTCCCTGCTTAACCTTATATGATGCTCACCGGAAACAAGATTCTCAAAAACTGCCGGTGTAATTCCGCGCTCCACGCCGTCAATAAAAATCCTTACTCCCTGAGGGTTAGTGCGGATAGCAAGTCCCCTGCCGTCTACCTCTTCAAAGTTATCGCCTGTAATGGCATGCAGGGGAAGCGATATAAGGAAGATTAACAAAAGGATATTTTTTTTCATTGCCTTTTTAAGCCTAATATAGAGATAAATTTCATGCAAGAGAGTTAAATTAAAAAAAATATTTCATTTTCACTAAAGCGCCACGCATGGCCGCGCCATATATACATGAACCTTTTTATGAAGGTTCCAGCTTTTTCTTGCGAGGTATATATGGACTCAAATGTAAACAGGAAACTAAAAAACAAAAGTCACTTGCGGGATGTCATGTTCCCGGCAGACGCGGATATTCTTCCGCCGTCTGATGATCGTATCTTCAAAACACTCCTGATACATCCGGATGCAAGGCAGGTTCTGATTGATGTCGTTTCAACTGTAATTGAGCGCAAAGTAGTGGATGTCCAAATAAGGAATAATGAAGTATCTATCACGGATGTTAACGAAAAGGCTGAGAGGTTTGATGTTAACTGCACTGTGGAAAACGGTGATCAGGTTGATGTTGAAATGCATTGTTCGAAGAGAGAAGAAACCGGTGAGAAACGCACGAATTTTATTAATAAATGTACTTATTATCTTGCAGATTTGCATTCATCACAAAAATCAAGAGGTGTAATGTATAAGGATATGGTACGGACATTTCAAGTAACCTTTTCCACGCATACAGTTTTCCCGGCGCGTAGTGACTTTGTCAGCAAATTTTCGCTGCGGACAGCTGACGGCGAACAGTTTGGCAACCAGTTAAATATCGTTATTATTGAACTTGACAAGTTAAAAAACCTGCTTGGAAAACCTGTTGAAAATCTTACCTCATTCGAGAAATGGTCGCTTTTTCTAAAATATGCTGCGGATCCTGTGCACAGGGATTTGATTAATGATATAATTAAGGAGAAAGAGGAGATTGGTATGGCAGCAACAATATTAAGAGAAATAAGCAAAGACGAGCGGGAAAGAGCTATCTTTAGAAGCCGCCAGATGGCTGAGACTGACAGAATCTCCGACTTGCTCACTGCCGAGGAACGCGGAATGATAAGGGGTAGAGAAGAAGGCAGAGAGGAAGAAAGACTGGTTATTGCTCGTAACTTTGTTAATTATAATCTATTATGACCCAGTTATTATAACCAAAATTGATACTTTTTTTTAACTTTGAGTATTATTAAAAAGCATAACTTCCTCCATGAAAACATATTACTAGAGAGTATCAAGATGAAATCAATAAAAAATATTTATGCAAAAACTCAATAAAGCTAGTTAATTTATTATTGACAAGTGAACTTATTTACCATTATTCTTAAAGAAACAAAGCTAATAGGAGTAGCCCGTGAAAAAAATAATCCTTGTTTTAAGTATTGTTTTAATTTTTATAGGATGCGACACTTTTTGGTTTAAAGATAGTGTTATTATTAATGAATCATCTTATGATATTACTTTTAAAGCAAAAAAAGCGGATCAGGTAATAGTTAAATCAGGTGCTTCAGTTACAATACAGAATGATATAGGTGCCGTAATAGAATATTTTGAAAGTTGTACTCCTAAACGTGTTGAATATATTCAAACAAGTACATATACAGGAAAATTTATTAATTTGTTACCTATTCCCGTTATCATAAACAATACAATGTCTATTCCTGTTACGTTATTAGCTGGTGGCTATTTTGGAATTGATCCTATGGGTGATATACCTACGGGTGAAAATAATGTAAATACAATTTATACAACATCTCCAACATTAACTGTGATGACTTCAACATTTCCAGCTATTGCCAATTTTCAAGTTATCAATGAAATTATGTATATAATAATAAGGTAAGGTTATGCTATCATTAATTGGTTTCCATTTCTGTAAACACTCCCAGCAGGGAGACCTGATGAGCCAGTTGGCAAGTTTTCAATAATAAATATTTTACCTGCAATACTGCCCCCTATTGATAATTGCTGACCTATAGTACTATTCCAATTATGGTTTGGATTTTGTGCTGAAAAATCCTGTGTTGTGCCGTCATTAAAAATAAACCTTAACGTATAAGTTGTAGATGTAGATGGTGGAAAAGTAGGATATGTCTGACTCCAATATGTTGTAATAATTGATAATAAACCATGCTTTGATCCAAAAGTTCCAGTTGAAACATTTATAGTAATATTTCTCCCAAGAGTATCTATTAAATCTCTTACTAAGGTATTAGCTGAAAATATTTGTGGAGGTACAGGTACTGTTGTTTCATTAGATATGAATACCGGTCCTGATTTAATAGTACCTAAAAAAATTGCCTCATTTCCGATTGTAACATTATCAATATCCATATTATTAATATATCCACTATTAGCTTCTATATGTCCCTTGAATTTACCGTTTCGAAATTCAACATCTCCATTATGCCTTATTCTAAAACCATCTGTACCATTTTCTGTAAAATTATCACTTTGAATCGTCCCTTCTCGCCATTGTCCATCTATTTGTTTTCTTTCTAAGCGAATGTTATATGTCTTTAGCAAGTCTGCAAATATAGTTTGCGCAAATAATGTTTTGATAAAAGCAACGCTGTATCTTGCGTTAGGAGCACCTTCAAATATGTCCTTTAAAGCACCCATGTACAAATGGGTATTATCGCTATTATCAGGGTTAACCTGTTCCCATGCAAAACCCGTCCAGCTCATTAATAAACCGGTTTCCCATATACCGCTATTAGGACCGATATAAGCAACCCAGTCACCGCGCTGCGCCTGCACTGCCCGAATGGTAGAGCCGCTTATTTGAATATTAGCAATACCTGTGCTTGTGCCAATGCTGCTTGTCTTTCCAATGTAACGCGGCTCATGGGTGATTGCCGGGTTAAAACGTTTTTCAAGAGAGGTTAAATACAGAGCTTC
>Ga0123356_10001399_pt1 | contig 26717 bp, 21 predicted proteins | sample TergutEmb28metaG_2_FD_92546 | JGI IMG/M metagenome (GOLD analysis project Ga0123356, IMG submission 92546) | Embiratermes neotenicus P3 segment gut microbial communities from Petit-Saut dam, French Guiana - Emb289 P3 | ecosystem: Host-associated > Arthropoda: Insects > Digestive system > Gut ...
CTACTATGAAGCAAACCGTACAGAGCTTACCTTGTATAATGCTGCAGAAAAATATCTGAAAGGTGTATTACAAAAACGCTTTGACCCGAATAAACTACCACCGATTACCAAATGGAAGAAAGAGTTATCGGAAAAAAATATTGCAAGAACCAAATTATCGGGAGAATATAATACGCTCAGAGATGAAACTAAGAAGATTGAACGCATACAGCGGAGCGTGAAAGAAATCCTGCGGAGCGAAGAACAGCAAGAAATAAAACCGAAACGGCGGGAGCTGGATATGGAGCTATGAGGGGTGTAAAATCCCTTCAAGCTCTTGCAAACGGCATTAGACACATTATATATCTTATGATAAAATAAATTATTCAATCGATTGGAGCAAATAACATGGATTTAATTGATACAAACATAAATCTTTATAATGATATAGCAGAAATTATTGAAAATGGTCGCCGTGAAATATACAGGCAAACGAACAGTGGAACTGTAATTATTTTCTGGCAAGTTGGAAACCGAATCAATGAAGAAGTGCTTGGAAATCAACGTGCAGATTATGGAAAGCAAATTGTGTCGCAGCTTGCGACACAATTGACTAAAATGTATGGTCGTAGTTTTGAAGCTCGGAATCTTCGGCGTATGATGCAATTTTCTGAGCAGTTTACAGATATTGAAATTGTGTCGCAACTTGCGACACAATTAAGCTGGTCACATTTCATTGAGATTTTACCTCTAAAGACACTTGACGCTAAATTATTTTACTTGAATACAGCAGCTCAGAGTTTAATAGGCAGAAATGGATTGCGTGATATGATTTCCCGCAAAGCATTTGAGCGAAAAGAAATTGCCGATACACAAATATCACCTACATCACCTATACCGCCGGGAACATTCAAAGACCCATATCTATTTGATGTGCTTGGTATAAAAGATGAATACAGTGAAGATGATGTCGAAGAAGCAATTTTGCTTGAATTACAAAAGTTTATTTTAGAGTTCGGAAAAGGTTTTGCATTTGTTGAACGCCAAAAACGCATGATTATTGACGGGCGTGACAGGACTTTAGATTTATTGTTTTATAATAGAAACTTGAAGCGACTTGTGGCTGTTGAATTGAAGCAAGGACGTTTTAATGCTCGTGATAGTGGACAACTAAAACTATACTTAAAATGGCTAAATCGTTATGAACGACAAGAAGGTGAAAATGAACCTATTGGGTTAATACTCTGTTCTGAAAGCGGCAGAGAAGAAATTGAACTGCTTGAAATGGATAAAGAAGGAATAATGGTTGCAGAATATTGGACAACCCTTCCTCCTAAAGCAGAAATGGAACAGAAAATACAAATATTACTTGCTGAAACTCGTGAACGAGTAGCACAGCGTAAATTACTGTCCGAAAAGACAACAGATGAAATCGGTTAATGATGTTCAGTAACTAAGGCTTTTCACCACCGAAGTGCCGAAAAGCCTTTGCAAGATTATAACATTGGCAGTGGTGTCAAGGATTTTCAATGAACTGCGTTCACGGTGCGTTGCACCGTCCTTGACACGGCAAACGCTCTGAAATCGCAAGAAAAAAGTCAAGGTGATGAGAAAAAACCCCTTGACAACACTTGCTTAACAGTATGCAGTTCTTTGATTTCTTTTTTGAAGAAGCTATACCTATTGGATTTCCGACCTCAAGCGGTGTAGGTAATGCGATTAGATTTGATACGAGTTTTTCTATATCATTATCTTCTAAAAACCCGGATATTGCGTGGTCGTTTATACAACAGTTCTATAAACCGGATTTCTATATAGATAACCCTTCACTAATACCTATTAACGTAGATGCACTTGATATTTGGTATACAAAAAAAGATCTATCCTTTACGTTAGGTCTTGGTGACTATACTTTAGAATTTAAAGAAGCAACAGATTACGACAGGGAAAGAATGCGAGAGATAATTGAGTCTGTGACTCGTATTTCCAGATTAGATAAGGACATCTTTGCATTAATTTCAGAAGAGGCAGACGCATATTTCAGAGATGTAAGAAGTGCAGAAGATGCTGCAAGGATATTTCAAAACAGAGTTCAAACTCTTGTTTGGGAGCAGAGCGATTAATATATCTCGTCTTGGGCGTCGCGGAGGATGTCGTCTACGGAGTAGATTTGGGGTTTGTCGCCGTGGTCGAGCTTGTATTGCTCGTAGTGTTTTTTGTCGCGTATGTCGATTTGCTTTTTGATGTATTTTATTAACTGCCTTACTCCAAATTTAACAAGTATTACTGTATATATAACAGCGCAAACGACAGGGAAGATAATTAGAATAATTGTAAAGACCAGAAGCAGTGCCAGCCTGTCCTCGGCGAAACGGGCTGCATTTTCCCAATATGGGAACGCTATCGGGTCTCTTTGCATACTCCGCTCACCAAAAGAGCCGAGTATTTCAAAAATCTTGCCAAGCGAAAACCGGGCACTATTTTCAATAATTATCGCGCTTGGATATGCCAGCACATCGGTAAACTCTGAAAGTGCAAATCCTGTTATCGGGTCGGGCATGACTATTTCATAAGTTGAAATACTTGCGTTACCTTCATACAGCTCCGAGTACGCTTCAAAAGACATAAAAAGACCTGCTCCGTAAGTATAAGCTATTGATGAGGCAAAGTCATTCTCGCGTGAGACGACACCTGCTACTATAAAAATTTTATCGTTAATTAGTACTTCAAAGCCTGCAAGACGAATTGCACCGAATAATCTCCATGCGAGTTCTTCATCAATTACTATGCGGTCTTTCATAACATCGTTTGGAGATAAATAGCTGCCGTCCCTGAGCTTCAAAGGATGGAAAAGGAAAAAATCACCGCCAACGGCAATCGCTTTTGCAGATACGGGATTAGTTTCATGCTCACTTATGAGGGTAACATCGACATTGGCAGACCAAGCATCCGTATGAAGCTTACGTCCCCCCGTTGCTTCGATGGAAGAATTGCGCAAAGAATTATTTAACTCATGTCGTAGTCTTAACACGCTTTCTTCATTAAACACGGAGGATTCGGGGAAAAAGGCAGAAAGCTGTGCAAAGCGTTCGCCACTTTGCCCTCTCCAAACATCAGAAACCAATTGACTTCTGAATGTCGTCCTGATGGATGCCGACACTCCGAGGCATAAGAAGAAGCCGATAAGACTTATGACGCTTATTGAGATTATGATTATTCTCTTTAACACATAAACACCTGCTTGCTGTAGTTTGGTTTGAAAAACCTGTCAATAGAACCAGTCCCCTTAGTCTCGCAAGCGAGCCATTAAAGAAACGCAAGCGTTTCCCCCTGACACATTACGGGTTATCGACGAGGCGGACTTGCATTCCGGGTTCTATTGGGACTGATGAGGTTCTGATTACGAAGTCGCCCCAGCTTGAAAGTGCTCCCGAAACTGCTGTGTTTACATCGTCAGATGCTAGTATATTGACATCTACTCTTGTTGCTATGTAGCGGTTGCCGAGGGGGCTTGACCTTGACATTACAACAAGAACAAAGTCGCCGTTTGTGTCTGACCTTATCGCACTGTTTGGCACAATTATGCTGTAGTTTTCGGTTCTTTGAGCAATTGTGATATTCAATTGGTCGCCGCTTTTTACTTCACCTGCGATTGTGAAATGCAGGATTCTGCCGGTCTGCGGATTTTGAGGGTCATTTCTGATACTGGAAAGTGTTGCACGGAGTTCTTCCCAACCGCCCCACCAGCCTCTGTCAACCTCACCCATATCGCCGACATTAACTCTGCTTGCTTGCTCGGAGGATACCGGAAAATTCAATGAATACCCTCTGCTGACATCTTCGATTTTCATAAGTATGTCGCCCGGCGTTACCGAATCTCCGGGGGAGGCGTTTATTTCTGTGACAATACCTGCAACAGGAGCAATTACTTCTGACTTATTGCCTTCTTTTTCAAATTTCTCGACTGCTTCTTTTGCTTCTTCAATTTGTCGTTTTAACTCACGTACTTTGATTGCTTCAAGTGATGAGTTGATTCCAGAATCTGTCTGTGCATCTGATAGTGAAAGAATTGCATCTGCGAGACTTTGCTGTGCTGCTGCTACACCCTGCTGCGCTGCTGTCACGCCTTGTTGCGCAGAAATGAGCCGTTGCTGCGCGTCTCTTACGTTTGCAGCTGCGGCAACTCTTGAATCTCTACTTGCTATGAGTGCAGCTATTCTGGCTTGAGCATTATCAACTACTGCTTGAGTTGCCGAAGCATTTGCTGCTGCTCTGGCGAGTGTTGCATTTGCTGTCTCTGAGTCGAAGGTGGCATCAATAACCGCTTGAATGGCATTTGCCATAACCCCCGAGTCAACTACCGTGCCGGGCGGAACATCCTCTGCTATCAGCTTATCACGCAAAGCGGTTGCGTTGCTTAATGTTTGCTGCTTTGCTGCGGCATCGGCAGTTGCTGCAGTTAGCTCGCTTTGGGCACTGTTATTTGGCGGCATAGCATTATTTAACGCTGTTTGCGCTGCGGCTAAATCTGCCTCGCTGAAGGGTGGTAAAAGATTTAGCGTAGTTTGTGCATTATTTAAGTCTGCTTGTGCTGATTGAACACCCGTTTGTGCAGTTTGGACACCAAGCTGTGCTGCTTGAACTGCGTTTCTCGCTGATTGAACCGAGCTGTTCTGCCCTGCAAGAGAGCCATCGGGTCTTGATAAATCAAGCAATAATCTCTCAAGCTCAAGCTCATATTCATGCAGCTGTTCTCGTGCACCTTCAAGCTCTCCGCTTTCAGCATTTTCAAACCTGAAAAGAATGTCTCCTTTGTCGACTTCATCTCCCACTCTCTGTACAAGGCGTTCGCTGACTGTGTTTGACTGGGTAGCTTTCACCTCAGCGGATTCATTTGCAGTGACTGTGCCGGCGCCGCGGATTCGTGCTGTTATTGCTCCGGATACTGCGTATTGTGCGGCGACCTCCGGTAATGTGCGGTTCATTATTGTATTGGAGAAAAATGTCAGGATTAGCATTACCGACAAGAAAACAATTGCAGCCGGCATAACCCATTTTCTTTTTTTTACTTCATTTTCTTTCATATTGAATACCTCTCTAACCTTTTACTGAACCGGAGTGTGTTATTCCCTCGACAAGGGCTTCTTCGCCGTGCAGGAATAATAGCAGTGGCGGTATCATATAGATTACTGCGACAGCAAAGGCTATACCTGCCTCGCCTGCGTTGATTCTTGCAAGATATACTGATAATGGTTGAAATTCATCGGAATCAAGCAGTATCATAGGAAGCTCTACCATATTCCAGTAGTCAATAAAGACAAGGATAGCGATAGAATAAAGAGCACTTCTGCATTGAGGAATGCATATTCGAGTGAATATCTGCCATTCATTAGCGCCGTCGAGCTTTGCCGCCTCTATAAGGACAGAGGGAATTCGACGCATGAATTTTGTCAGAAGGAATACTGAGAAAGGTGCGAATATACCGGGAAACCATATTGCCCATCGTGTGCCTAAAATACCCAGGAAATCTGCTACAAGATAGTTTGGAACGATTGTTACTTGATATGGCATGAGCATAAGAACAATGTAGAAGAAGAATATAAAGTTCTTGAACCGTCCGCGATATCTTGTGAAGCTGTACGCTGCAAATGAGGCAACCCCAACTTGAAGCAGAACTATCGGTATAACAAGAGCTAATGAGTTAAAAAACTTTAAAAGGTATTCGGGACTTCTGAAAAGAACTGTATCGTATTGGTTAAACGACACCATATCGGGAATAAACTTTAATGTGACGCTGTCTGAAACGTAAGTGCCGACACCCGGTCTGGTGCTTTCGAAAACCATTCCGTAGTTTGCGTTTATTTCGCTTTGGGTCATAAACGAGTTGGTGATTGTCAGAACTGTCGGCATTAAAAAACAAAATGCAAAAAACGCAGATAAAATAAACAGTCCTGTACGTCCGAAATAACGTTTTCTCACTCCTCCACATCCTTTCCAAAGCGGTTTTCAATGATGAAAAGTGTGGCTATTATGATAACCATAGCTATTGTCATAACGACTGCGGCAGCAGCAAGCCTTTGATAGTTAAGTGCCTGGAAGACGTTGTTCATAAAGTGCTGCAGCATATATAAGTCGCCGTAAGGATAATCGCCGGTAAGCAGATAAACTTCCCTAAAGACCTTAAATGAGTTGATAAGCGAAAGAATCGTTACAAATAATAATGTCGGTGATAGATATCTCATTTTTATATAAACCAGCTTACGGATTGGTCCTGCGCCTTCTGTTTCCGCAGTTTCAAGCAGCTCCTTGGGTATGTTGCTGAGCGCCGCCATGAATAAAATCATGTTAAAGCCGAGGTTTTTCCACAAAAAAAGGAGGATAACAACGAGTTGGCTGTACTCGGATTGCATCCAGTCTATACCTTGCGCTCCGAAGAGCATAATCATCTCGTTCACTGCACCGTTCGGGTGGAACAGCACCTGCCATATAAGCACAACCGATGCGACAGGAACCATTAACGGGCTGAGAAAGAATGTTCTGAAGTAGCTTTTCAGAGGGATACGTGCCTCAAGCATAAGTGCAATTAAAAGTGATAGTATTACTGCAAGAGGCACGGCAACAATTGAGAATTTTAGCGTATTTGATGTTGCGTCTCTAAATGCGAGGTTTCTGAATAAGCTGAAAAAATTATCGAGGAACACAAAATTCGGGTGAATGACACTATCAATGACTGAGTAGTAGACAATAAAGAAGAAGGGGACAATGTAGAACATTGCAACGCCGAGGAAACTAGGAGCCAGCCATATAAAGCCGCTGAGTTTATCACGGTGGCTCTTATTCATTCGCCCGGTAATACTTTTGATTTTTCTCAAAAACATCACAGTTCCTACACCCTATAAATGATAGAGTTCTGCCCCTCTTTTTTGTTAGTCACTTTGTTCTGATATGTATCGTGAGACACGGCTTTGAATTATTCTTGCTGCTTCTTGCGCTGAGCTTCTGCCGTTAAAGAAGTCTTCGGTGTTTTCATTGATAATATTCATCAAGGATTCGTCAATGCCGGCAACACCAAATGTCGATTCAATCAGTTTGAGTACAAGGTCGACATCCGCTTGCGTGACACCTTCGCTTTCAATACTTGTGTCTCGCCCAAAGCCCCAGCTGTAGCCGCCTTCTTCTTCCATAGCCCGTTTTGCCATATTGTCAAATGCCGCTTTGTTTGTCGGGAAATTATGGCTGACGTTTGAGGTTTGCCAGTCAGCAGACAGCAGCGGACGCATGAACTCCCATGCTCCATCTTTATCTGATGCTCTTGTAGTAATTGCAAGACTTGACTGGAAGCCTAAAGCGTTACCGTTGCCCGTGTCTGTTGGGAAGCCCTTAATTGCAAGTTCACCACCGAATAGTTGCTGATATATGCCGAGTGTGCGAAAATCATTAACGCCGGCAGGCATCATAATCTGCCTTCCCGTAGCTATCAGCTCAGGTTCGTATATCATTAAGTCTCTTGCCTGCATGTTTTCAAGCTCTTCCATCGATGGGAATCTTGTTGAAAACTCTAATAGACTTGCAAACTCGTCGGTGTCGAAGTTTGCTGTTCCTGTTGACCAATTTACATATTTATCCATGTTGACCATTAGTGCAAGTTGAATGAATTGCGAATTGGTTATATATTCGCCTAAAGGTCTGTCAGCTTGCGGGTTTGCGTTTAATACTTCCTGAAACTCTGCCATTGTCCATCCCATTTCAGGACCGACTATTGCAGGGTTACCAACAAGTGTTTGGATATAGAAGGACGGGAATAAGAAGTAAAGACCGCCTTCCATCTCGGCTGCTCTGAACGCATGGTCAATCAAGCTGTTTCTGTCAACTTGCGGGTCGCTGTCTATTAACGGGTTAAGGTCGACAAGAAGATTTCTTGCAACGTATTGCTTATAGGGAAGATTGTTTAAATCCAGTATATCGGGAACCTTGCCTGTGATAATATCGGTTGAAAGTCTTGTCATCGCTGCGCTCCAGTCACCTTCCGTTATCTGGTCGGAGTAGTCGATAACCTGGATGCGGTAGTTCGGGTTTGTTCTGTTAAATTCAATGATATACGGACGTATAGTCCAGTCAAGCCAAACCGTGCCGAGTGTGAGAACAGTTCTTTCGGGAAGCTCGGAGTATGGTGTTTTTGTTAAAATACTCAGCTCAAATTCGCGGTCACCTGTTCCCCAATCCCATTTGGTTGTTGTACAGACGACTCGTCCGTCAGGCAGAATTGACACGTTATCCAGCCAGTCGGGCATGATGTTACTGTCAATCCAGTTGAGTAAATGTATTGCTTCACCTTCATGGTCAACTCCGAAAAGACTTGAGCTGCTGCGATATATTACTAAATAGTCGCCACCGCCGGGGAAAACGTCATGTGCATTTTGCGGAAGTGAAATTACCTCACCCCATGCTCTGGCATTTGCATCAATCTTTGTCAGCACATTAGTGCCGTCTGATTCAGAATATCCAAAGTGTGCTACGGTTCCGTCAGGCAAACGAATTAGTTGCCGTACCCAAGACGAAACCTCAAGCTTAAATTGCTGAACGCCACTGTTGTTCATAACAACAATGTCCTGGTCGATGCCAAAGTAGAGATTGCCTGCGGCATCAATTGCGAAGGTTTGGACGTAGAACCACTCACGTCCTGTTTTAAGGCTGCTGATGTCGAGTAAGTCGACTTGTGCACCTGTCATATCAAGCCTGCGTACATTATAAACCTCGCCGAGATCCTCGTAATATTCCCATCTATCGTCATCGTCGCCTGCAAAATCTTCGGGAAGATTGAAATGCCAGAAATATCCGGTTTCTACGAGCCAAATACCTTCGTCTGTCACTATCATTGAGGAAATATGTGAAGAGCCTTCGGCATTTTCAAAAGGTGGGTCGAGCGGCTTGTAGTTTGGAAGCTCGGTCAGGTTAGAGCCGTCCATTTCCATAGAATAAAGTCTAAGAGCCATTTCCCAGGGGTCTTCACTTATTATTACATACGACCAAAAATAAAATTTTCCGTCAAAAAACGTTAGATTTCTGATGTCCTCCAAGTCTGCAGATAGTGGAACAGTGTCTGCAACAAAAACGAACTCGGGAACTTCGAAATCAGTTGAATCGTTTTTTCTACAGCCTGCAATGAAGGTTACGAGAATCACTGCAGCAATCGTAACGGCGAGTATGCGCTTAACAATCTTTTTCAATTTATATAGTCTCCTTAATTAATTGTTGATATCCTTTGTTAGACGAATTGAAGCAGGGAATGTTCCGCTGCGTTTTCATCATAAATAGAAATTCTTAAAAAAAACAAAGCAATTTATTAAGATTATATTAAGAATATCAAGGAAGGTCAAGCAGAATGTGCATAAAAACACAATATATAGGACATTTTTGTCACTATGACCCATAAATATACGGATTCAAGTACAAATATGGGTATTGTGTCAGGTTTAATTTTACCTTATGAAATCTTTTACACAGAATTTACGAAATTGCCTATTGGCATTTTACATTCCCCCATTATGCTCATACTCGACAATCGAAATAAACAAAAAAATTGGAGGAAACTCAAAAATGAAAAAACTCACAGCGATTATTCTAGCCTGTCTTATGACGCTAACTTTTTTAGCAGCATGTGCAGATGGGGGAACCCCGGTGACAACTCCTACCCCGGCAGCAAACACAGAGACAGATTCAACCCCGGCAAATACAGAAACTGAAGCACAAACAGAGTTTGACGCAGACCGTGTTATTGCACTTTTCACACGTGAAGATGGCAGTGGCACGAGAGACGCGTTTGTCAGTATCACAGGTGTGGGTGATGATATGTACATTGAGGCAGTTGTACAAAACGAAACAGCACAAATTCTGACAAGTGTTGAAACAAACGAGACCGGCATCGGATATATCTCTGTCGGCTCACTCAGTAATGATGTAAAAGCACTGGAAATTGATGGTGTAATGCCGTCAGATGCAACTATAATGGATGGTTCATATTCACTTCAACGCAGATTTTTAGTAGCTGTTACCGATGAAAAGAAAAATGACCCGCTCGTTCAAGATTTTCTTGACTTCATGCTTTCCGATGCAGGGCAAGAAATTTCATCAAGCAGATGGACAAAAGCGCTTAATAACCCCGCAGCTTACGAACCAAGCGGTTTAACAGGCTTGCTCACAGTTGGCGGTTCAACTTCTGTAGAACCGTTAATGCAAAGAATGAGGGAAGCTTATATTGAGCTTAATCCCGGCATTGAAATTGAAATATCGGGTGGTGGTTCGGGAACGGGAATCAATCAAGCAATCGAAGGAATTCTTGATATCGGAATGTCCAGCCGTGAGCTTAGAGATAATGAAAAAGAAGACCTCACAGATATAGCGATTGCACTTGACGGTGTTGCCGTTATTGTTAATAAAGCAAATCCGATAAGCGGTATGACAATTGAGCAAGTAAAAGAAATATTTACCGGCGAAAAAACAAGATGGAATCAAATCGGATAAACTAAACAGAGTTTAATGCTTAAGAGGCAATCCGTAGTTAGCGGATTGCCTCTCGAGCGGAAATAATTGGAGACAATAGATGTTAAAAGCTAGAGAAAGTATTATGCGAGTTGTCTTTTTCGTTGCGGCACTCGCGTCGATTCTTGCGGTGGGATTGATATGTATATTCCTTTTTGCACAAGGTTTGCCTGCGATTTTTCGAGTAGGAGTTTTGGATTTTCTTTTTGGGACAAAATGGGCTCCGCTCCATAGCTCAGAGCCCTCGTTTGGTATTTTGCCTTTTATCCTTGGCAGTATTTATGTTACGGGGGGAGCGATAATTATCGGTGTGCCGATTGGGCTGCTTATGGCGATTTTCATGGCACGGATGTGTCCTAAAGGACTATATAGGTTTATTAAACCTGCACTTAATTTAATGGCGGGAGTGCCTTCGGTTATTTATGGTTTTTTTGGAATCGTTGTTGTAGTGCCTGCGATTTTTGAAGCTTTCGGAAAACAATTTGATATGATGAGCGGAAATACTATGCTTGCCGCGTCTATTATTCTGGGTATAATGATTTTGCCGACGATTATAACGATTGCGGAGACGAATTTGCGTTCGGTTCCGCAGGAGCTTTATGAAGGCGCCGTTGCACTCGGGGCAAGCCATGAAAGGGCGGTTTTTAAAGTTGTATTGCCTGCGGCTCGCTCGGGGGTAATGGCGGCTGTTGTGCTTGGTGTCGGGCGTGCAATCGGCGAGACGATGGCTGTCAACATGGTAGCAGGCAATCAGCCGGCTTTGCGTATGCCTTGGGAGATATTCAAGGGTGTCAGAACAATGACAACCAACATCGTTATCGAAATGGGGTATGTGGAAACAGGCAGCTTACACAACGGGGCATTAATTGCGACAGGTGTGGTATTGTTTGTTTTTATTCTTATTATTAATACTATTTTCTCAATTTTGAACAAGGATAAAAGCGAGAAAGTAAACTCTAAAAAGACTAAAAAAGAGCTGGCAGAGGAAGCAGCTATTGCAGGAGGTATATCATGAGTTATATACAAAGCATCATGAGTTATTCACAAAGTATTATCCGCAAAAAGAAAGCTTCTGATTGGATTCGTTTTATTCTGTTATGGGCTTCGGCATTTATAACTGTTTCGATTTTAGTATATATTGTCGGGTTCATCTTAATCAGAGGAATTCCATATCTCACGCCGTCGCTGTTTTCAATTACATATACAACAGAAAACCAATCCTTATTTCCGGCACTTGTAACAACGATTCTTATGATAGGTATCACATTACTTTTAGCAGTTCCTTTTGGAGTGTTTACGGCAATATATCTTGTAGAATATGCATCACGCGGGAACAGACTCGTTCGTGTTATACGAATGACAACAGAAACTCTGGCAGGTATACCATCTATTGTTTTTGGTCTTTTTGGATATCTGTTTTTTGCAATTTGGCTCGGCTGGGGAAAATCGATTCTTGCAGGATGCTTTACCCTTGCAATTATGATTCTTCCGATTATTATACGGACAACTGAAGAGAGCTTAAAGTCGATTTCCGACAGCTACAGAGAAGGCTCGTTCAGTTTGGGAGCGGGAAGGCTCAGGACTGTTATGCGTGTGACTCTGCCTTCGGCAATGCCGGGAATTTTTGCAGGAATCATTTTAGGTGTCGGCAGAATAATCGGAGAGACTGCTGCGCTCATATTTACGATAGGCAGCGTAATAAAAATCCCCGATAATTTGTTTTCCCAAGGCAGAACATTGGCTCTTCATGTACTACAGCTTGCAGGAGAAGGGCATTACAGGAATGAAGCATACGCAACAGCGGTTGTATTACTTGTTGTAGTGCTCGGAATCAATGCACTGTCTTCAGCAATTGAAAGACGTTTTAAGCAAAAGATTCAATAGGATAGTAAACTGAAAAAGAGGAAAAAATTGTGAAATTTGTATTATCTGACGTAAATTTATGGTATAATGACTTTCAAGCTTTAAAGAATGTTTCGATGGATATTTTAGAGCGTGAGATAACCGCGTTTATCGGTCCTTCGGGTTGCGGCAAGTCAACACTCATTAAAAGCCTAAACCGTATGAATGACCTGATAGAAGGCTGCAGGATAACAGGTACATTGCAGCTTGACGGCGAGAACATATACGGCAGCATGGACGTAAATCTTCTTCGCAAGCGTGTCGGTATGGTGTTTCAAAAGCCGAATCCGTTCCCAATGAGTATTTATGACAATATTGCATTCGGTCCTCGAACTCACGGCATTAAAGCTAAGAAGCAACTCGACGAAATAGTTGAAAAGTCACTAATGGATGCGGCAATATGGGACGAGGTTAAAGACAGGCTTAAAAAAAGCGCTCTCGGCTTATCGGGAGGTCAGCAACAAAGATTGTGCATAGCTCGCGCGTTATCCGTAGCCCCCGATGTATTGCTTATGGACGAGCCGACAAGTGCTCTTGACCCGATATCCACATCTAAAATAGAAGACCTTGTTTTGGAACTAAAAAAGGATTATACAGTCGTAATAGTTACACATAACATGCAGCAAGCAACAAGAATTTCTGATAAGACGGCATTTTTTCTCTTAGGAGAAGTTATTGAATACGGAGACACCGAGCAATTGTTCTCAATGCCAAAAGACAAACGATGCGAAGACTATATTACGGGGAGGTTCGGATAGTATGAGAAGTAAGTTTGAAGAGGAACTCTCGAATCTTAATGACATGTTGGTTGATATGGGAGCACTGGTTGAGAAATCAATCAAGCGAGCAACACACGCAATTTTAGACCATGATAAAAAAATGGCTAAAAAAGCGATATCGGCTGACCGTGATATTGATGCTTTAGAGAAAGAAATTGAAACACTTTGTCTGCGGTTATTGCTCCGGCAACAGCCTGTTGCAAGAGACCTGCGCCTTATTTCAGCGGCACTGAAAATGATTACCGATATGGAAAGAATTGGCGACCAAGCAGCGGATATCTCTGAAATTGCTAAGTTCTTAATCGGTAAAAAGTATATCATTGAAATCGATAATATACCGAAAATGGCAGAGGTTACTGCAAAAATGGTTACGGATAGCATTGATGCGTTTGTTAAAAGAGACCTTGAGCTTGCACAAAAAGTTATTGAGGACGACGATATTGTCGATGATTTGTTTGACAAGGTCAAAGATGACGTAATAGAGCTTATTCAGAAAGATAAAGCAAACGGCGAGCAAGCAATTGACTTTATAATGATTGCAAAATACTTTGAACGCATAGGTGACCACGCCACTAATATCGCGGAATGGGTTGTGTTCTCTATTACGGGCAGACATGTAGGAGAGGACGTCGTTGTCTAAAATAATAGTCGTTGAAGACGATGAGAGTATCAGAGAAATAGTTATATATGCATTAAACTCGGCAGGGTTTGAAGCAATCGGATATGAAACGGGCGAGGAGTTCCTTGTAGCACTCGATACAGGTTTACCCTCGCTTGTTCTTTTAGATATTATGCTTCCTGAAATGGATGGGCTGACAATTCTCAAATGCCTGCGGAGTATGCCGAAAGCCAAAAAGCTGCCGGTTATAATGCTCACGGCTAAAAACAGCGAGTATGACAAGGTCAAAGGTCTTGACATGGGCGCTGATGATTACATTACAAAGCCGTTTGGCGTTATGGAGCTGATAGCACGCGTTAATGCGGTTCTTCGCAGAGGTGAAGCGAGCGCAGACGGCAAGGACGGGCAACTGATGATTTCGGACATATCACTTGATTACGCCCGAAGGGAAGTTAGTGTTGCAGGCGAGTCGATTAACCTTACTTTTAAAGAGTTTGAACTGCTTTATTATTTAGCGCTCAATGCCGGGATTGTTTTCAGCCGTGAAAAGCTTATTCAGTCGGTCTGGGGTTATGACTTCGAAGGTGAGAGCAGAACAGTTGATATGCATATAAAAACTCTGAGACAAAAGCTTGGAGCATCGGGCAAGCTTGTAAAAACGATACGAAATGTAGGATATAAGCTGGAGGGTTAGAATCGCGGTACGGAAAGGCACGCCAAGGGGGTAGGGGATATGAGAAAACGGATTTACTCGGGAATTTTATGGGTTGCTTTGCCGTGTGTAGTTGCGATTTCGGCTCTTCTGATTTATTTGCTGAGCGGAAAAACCGATAGCGATGATGTCGTAGCTTATATTGCCATTGCTGTCACTGCCGCAATTATTGTGATTATAGCGGCATTTGTCGTGGGTAATTTAGTTGCAAGGCGGTTGACTGAAGAAATTGTCAAGTCGCTCGAAAGTGTTTCGTTAAAAGATTACAGCTTCTCTACTTATGATGAGCTGATGCAGTTTGCGGTTAACATCGAGCAGCAAAAAAAGTCTTACAGTAAAAAAATTGATGAGTTATCTGACAGTACTTATACGATTGCAACGATAACAAATAATATGCAAGAGGGGCTTATTCTCCTTGATACGGATGGGCGAGTGATTTCCGCCAATGAAAGCGCAACAAGAGTTTTTGGTGAGAAGATTGAAAACAGAAGTATAAGGCATATTTGCCGAGATGGAGATTTTCAAAAGGCTGTTAAGAAGTGCATTGCAGGCGAGAATGATAAAATACAGCTTGAGCGTGACGAGAGCGTATATACTGTGTATTTCAGCCCTGTGTTCTCGGGAAATAAGGTGCGCGGAGCGGTTATTTTATTCCATGATACAACCGAAAGTCATTTTGCTGAAAAGCAACGCAGGGAGTTTTCAGCTAATGTATCACACGAACTGAAAACACCTCTGACCACAATTTCGGCACTATCGGAAATGATTGAGCAAGGTATGGCAAAGGAAGATGATATTAAGGTCTTTGCAGCCAGAATAAAAGAGCAGTCAGGAAGACTGCTTGTACTGATAGACGAAATAATCCGACTTTCCGAGTTTGATGAAGGAAAGGTTACCCGTGATGCTACGGAGTTTAATCTTTGGGAGCTTGCCGAAACAGTTATTAATACACTTCGTGATAGTGCCGGAGGTATTGAGCCGGTGCTTACAGGCGAGAGCTTTAATGTTTCCGCTAATCATCACACGATTGATGAATTGTTATATAATTTGATAAATAACGGCATAAAATATAACAAAGAAAACGGGAAGGTTACGATTGAACTGACCCGAACGGACAACGGAATGTGTAAGATTAGTGTTTCTGATACGGGTATAGGTATCGGGGCTGAGCACCAATCGCACATTTTTGAAAGGTTTTACCGGGTTGACAAATCGCGCTCTAAGAAAACCGGTGGAACGGGCTTGGGATTGTCAATCGTTAAGCATATCACCGAATCTTATAACGGGAGTCTTGAGCTTGAAAGCACAGAAGGTGTCGGTACTACCGTAACCTGCTATCTGGATTGCTGAGTTAGAGCTTTTGCAATGCTTTTCGTACTGCACCGGGTTCTTTCATCATTTCTGCGAAAAGGGATTCTATCTTTTCTGCAATACCGGTAGTATATAAATCCAATCCAAAAATTGAAGAATTAGATAGTATCGGACGCAGTGCTGTTTTATAGTCTGCGTCATTTCCGAGTGAAAATACGGAGAAAACGGGGCGCAGCTCGGGGAGCAGAGGGTCGGGGTCAAGCTTAAATCCTTTGCCGGTATCATCAATACCAACAAGATAACGACACCATCCGGCAAGTGCCAGTGGTATTGCTTTTAACGAGGTTACATCTAAAGTATCACTGCTTACATACGCTTTTATTGTCTCTCCAAAACGGACGGAGAGTTTTTGTGATGTGTCTGTTGCGATTCTCTGAGGTGTATCGGGTATGAATGAGTTTGGTAACCTGATATTAATGACCGTATCGGCAAACTCTTTCGGCGACAGGATTTTCGGGTCGACTACAACAGGCATTCCTTCGCTTGCTATAAAGCGTATAAGCTTTGCGATATCTTCATCTTTCATGCTATCGCTGACTCTTGTGAAGCCAAGCATACACGCAAAAACAGATAATGCAGTATGGAGAGGATTAAGGCATGTGCACACCTTCATTTTCTCGACTTTTGTTACTGTTTCGCGGTTAGTCAATATGACCCCTGCTTTTTCAAGCGCTGGGCGTCCGTTCGGAAAACTGTCTTCTATTACAAGATATCCGGTTTCTTCGGCGTTTACAAATGGAGCGACTTCACTTGTTTTCTCAGTGACTATAATTGATGGAAGCGCGAGTCCTGATTCTTTGAGATGCTCCGCAACTTGTTTGCTCGGTCCCGGTGTTATTTTATCAATCATTGTCCATGGAAACGACAGTTTTTCGGGGTTGTCGATATACTCGAGGAAGCTTTTTTTGACATATCCAAATTTTGCCCAGCTCTCGGCAAATAGACGTATTGCGTCTTGCAGGCACTTTCCGTTATTTGATACATTATCCATACTAACAAGTGCAAGCGGCTGTGCTCCCTTGATGAAGCGGTGGTAGCACAGTGCAGTGAGCTTGCCTATGAACGTAGTCGCTGCATCGGGTCCTGCCAGCATATCGTTATTAACGCTCTCGTAAAAAGAGTCCTCTGCATTTTTAACGCTGTAGCCTTTCTCTGTTATAGTGAGACTCACAATTTGCAAGCTTTCCGATTCAAATATTGTCATAAGTCGTGTGAGTCCTTTTGTATCGGTCTTTAATGATTCTGTGACACTTGCAAGGACTCTCTTTTCAATATCTCCATCGCTTTTTAGAATTACATTAATACAAAGATTATCATAAGGCGTATAAACAGTATCTATTATTTCGGTGTCATAACCCTCGGCAACAATAATCCCTGTCTTTGAAAGCCCTTGGTTTAACAGGGATTGTGAGATGTCTGCTATAAAGGCTCTGAAGATGTTTCCTGCACCGAAATGTACCCATTCAGGGGTGGCTTCGGTCAGGCTTATTACACCGCTGCGGTCAAATTTCGGCATCAAAAAGCCTGCTGACACCCAGTTTTCTTTGTTTTCTAAGCCTACATCATTTAATATCAACATATCTGCAATACGCCTTTCTTTAGTCTTAATAATTATGAGGTGTTTCTATATGTTGTGGTGGATGATAATATTGAAACTAGAAATTAAAGTAGTTTTTTACGTTGTTGTAACAAATATCTTGCACTAAACTGCCCAAATATTCGGTTTTATTTGGGATTTTTCCGCTGTCTACCCATTTTCCTATGAGGTTGCATAATATACGGCGGAAATACTCGTGGCGCGTGTAGCTTAAAAAGCTTCTTGAGTCGGTGAGCATACCTATAAAGTTGCCGAGGACGCCTTGCTCGGCGAAGGTGATGAGCTGACTCTCCATGCCGCTGAGTGTGTCGCCAAACCACCATGCGCTGCCTTGCTGGACTTTGCTTTTTATACCGGGCTCGGAGAAACACGCGGCTAAGGTTGTCAGTGCAATGTTGTCGTTCGGGTCGATTGAGAAGAGGATTGTTTTGGGTAATGAACCGATACGGTTCAAGGTGTCGAGGAACTTTGCCAGACTGCTTGTGCCGCCTGTGAATGCAGAACAATCAAAGCCTGTGTTAGCCCCGATGCGCTCGAGCATTACGGAGTTAACACTGCGCAGAGTTCCGATTCGAAATTGCATCACCCATCCCGAATCAGCCGACTCTTTTGCACTGAAAAGCAACAAATTGTATTTGTACATTTCCAGTTCCGTCGCGGTTAATTTTTCGCCGTTTTTTGCCTTTGAAAAAATATTGCTTAGTTGCTCGTCTGTCGCAGGAGCACAAATCAGCTCTTCGACGCCGTGGTCGCTGACGACACAGCCGCAGGAATTAAAGTGCTTGATTCGCTCGTGCAGAGCGGATAATAAATCGCTGTAAGTGGATATTGATACACCTGCGGATTTTCCCAAGCGGTCAATGTAGGCGGGGAAATCGGGGTTGTTTGCTTCTAGAAGCAAGCCGGGACGCCAGCAAGGTAGCACTTTTGTGCTGCACGAGTTGTCATCTGCAAGCTTTTTATGCCACATCAAATCGTCAGCAGGGTCATCTGAGGTCACAAGGACTTCAACGCGTGCTTTTTTGAGAATGCCACGAACACTCAGAGAATTATCGTCTCTGAGCTTACTATTGCAATGCTCCCATATATCCTTTGCAGTATCGGGGCATAAGACCTCGTTGCAATCAAAAAAGCGTTGCAGCTCCAAGTGTGTCCAGTGATATATCGGGCTTCCGATAGCTCCGGGGAGTGTCTGCGAATATGCTTTAAATTTATCCCAACCATCGGCATTGCCTGTTATAAGCTCTTCATTTATTCCACAAGCACGCATGAGCCGCCATTTATAATGGTCGCCTCCGAGCCATGCCTCCGCTATGTCGTTATATCGTTTGTCACCAAAAATTTCAGATGGGTCAAGATGGCAATGATAATCGATTATCGGCATTTTATCTGCGAAATCATGATATAAAACTTTTGCGGTTTCGCTTTCAAGTAAAAAGTCTTTGTCTATAAAAGTCATGAGTTTACTCCCTTTAATGAGCGAAATATCTAAACATTGTAAGATGTGGCTGCAGTTGTGCCGCCGTGTCCTGTCCAGTTTGTATGGTACATTTCGCCCCTTGGCTTGTCTACACGCTCGTAGGTGTGCGCTCCGAAGAAGTCGCGTTGAGCCTGAAGAAGATTTGCAGGTAAACGAGCTGTTCTGTATCCGTCATAATATGTAAGTGCACCGGTGAATGCCGGAATTGCCACTCCGTTTATTATTGCCGCGGCACAAACCTTTCGCCATCCTTCTTGAGCTTGGGCGGTAGCATCGCGGAAAAACGGATCGAGTAAGAGGTTTTCGAGGTTTGGATTATTGTCGAAGGCTTCTTTAATATTAGCTAAAAATGTTGAGCGTATTATACACCCTCCGCGCCAAAGCATTGCAATATCGCCGTGATTTAAGTTCCAATCATAAGTTTCCGAAGCAGCTCGCATTAAAGCAAAGCCTTGAGCATAAGAGACGATTTTTGATGCAAAGAGTGCTTGCTGCAAATCATTAATAAACGCTTTTTTATCATAGTTTAACTCACTTGTTATCTCCGGACCTGCAAGTGTTTTTGATGCTCTGACTCTTTCGTCTTTGAGCGCGGATAGACACCTTGCATAAACGGCTTCACTGATAAGAGTAAGCGGAACTCCTTCGTCAAGCGACGTGACAGATGTCCATTTGCCTGTCCCTTTTTGTCCTGCGGTATCGAGGATTTTTTCGACTATTGGGCTGCCGTCAGTATCCTTATATGCCATGATGTCTCGTGTTATTTCGATTAAATAACTGCTCAGGACACCTTCGTTCCATTCTTTGAACACCTCATGAATTTCATCAGAGTCCATTTTAGGAAGCTGCTTCATAATAAAATATGCCTCACAGATTAGCTGCATATCCCCGTATTCGATGCCGTTGTGAACCATTTTTACAAAATGTCCTGCACCGTCGTTTCCGACCCACCGGCAGCAGGTGACGTCGCCGTCGACTTTTGCGGAAATTGCGTTGAATATCGGCAGGACATGCTGCCAAGCTGCATTAGAGCCGCCGGGCATTATGCTCGGACCTTTCAGAGCGCCTTCTTCGCCTCCTGAAACTCCTGTGCCGATGTATAGCAGTCCTTTTGATTCAACATACTTTGTTCGGCGGATTGTGTCCGGGAAATGTGTGTTGCCACCGTCGATAATTATATCACCTTGTGAGAGTAGTGGTATAAGTTCTTCGATATAGTCATCGACAGGTTGTCCTGCTTTAACGAGCATCATGATTTTTCTTGGTGTTTTAAGATTATCGACCAAATCTTTAAGTGAAGTCGCTCCTGTTATGTTCTTGCCTGCAGCACGACCGCTTAAAAAGTCAGTCACTTTCTGAGCGGTGCGATTATAAACACAAACAGAGAACCCCTTGCTCTCAATGTTCATAACAAGGTTCTCACCCATAACTGCAAGTCCGATTAATCCAATATCAGCATTCATTAGTACTCTCCGTCTATTGTTTATTAGCGTTTGGGGAATTATCTCCTTACCCTTGCGTTGCCTTTGTAGATGCTCCAGATTACTTCTTCGTCGGCGGGGGTGGCGTAGTCTTCGAGGATTGTTGTTGCGAGGGCACCTGATGCCCACGCGAATTGGGTTGCTCTTTCGGGTGTCATTTGTTTCATTACACCGTAGAGCAGACCACCCGAGAAGCCGTCGCCACCGCCGATTCGGTCGAGAACTTGGATTGTTCTCGGCTCGATTATCGTCCAAGTGTCACCGAAGAGTGTTATAACACCCCACTTGTGTTCGTTCGTGGATATAACTTGGCGAAGTGTATTACCGAAAATGCTTGCGTTCGGGAAGACTTCTTTGATGCGTCCGACCATTTCCCGGAAATCTTTGATTTGAGACGTTAAGTCTCTGCCGCCCTCTTCGGGTCCTTCGATACCGAGGGAGAGCTGATAGTCTTCTTCATTGCCAATGAGGATATCTGTCATTTTTACCATCTCGATGAAGTCTTCGCGGAGTTGCTTCTCTCTGCCTTGCCAGAAGGAGGCACGGTGGTTTAAGTCGAAGGATATGAGTGTTCCGTGCTTTTTTGCTGCTTTTGCTACTTCGATGCAGAAACGTGTTGTGTCGGGTGATAGGGCTCCGACAAGTCCTGATAAATGGAGGATTTGAACGCCGTCCTCGCCGAAGATTTTATCAAGGTCGAAGTCCTTTTTGTTGAGTATGCAGCCGACTTCGCCTGCACGGTCGTTGAGGACTCTTGGTCCTCTTGTGCCAAAGCCGCTGTCAGCAATGTTGAACTGGTGTCTGTAGCCCCATGGTCCGCCTTGCGGAATTTCGGGGCCGACATAGTCAATGTTGCGGCGGCGAAGCTCGCCTTTGATGAAGGCGGCAATCGGGCTGTCTTCAACAAAGTTCGTCAGCACAAGTCCTTTATATCCAAGTGAAGAGGATATGTTGACCGCATTTGATTCGGCACTCGTAGCTTGCATATAAAAATAGTTACTGGTATTCACGGGGGCACCGTTAGGTGGTGTGATACGGACACCCATGCTGGTCGGCACTGCAACACCATATTTGCAGTTCTCTTTGATTTTTAGATTCATTACTCCGAAATATCCTTTCATTGATAATAATGCTTATTTAAAATTAACTATTCCCAAGTGCTGTAAAATTCTTGCATTGCGTAATAAGCAGGTTTTTTGTATGATTTGTCAGCTGAGAGAAGTCCTTTAATATTATAATAATTTTGTATAGGGTGTGTTCTTCTCGGGCAGCGGAAGTCAAAGAAAATCCATGGGGTTATGCCTTTTATATAAGGAATTTTTCTGAAGGTTTCAATTTGTCTCTGATAGACGTAGAGTTGATTGTCCTCGGTCATAATTTCGTCGGTTGTTCCTCTATGACCTACTCTTGCATCAGCTCCGAATTCGCTAATGATTACAGGCTTCGGCGGATTGCTGTTATTGAACATTTTTATTAGCTTTGAAAAATCGGGTTCATACCAGCCGTAATACTCGTTTATCCCTATAACGTCCAAGAAATCTACCAGTCTGTCTTCGATTACGAGTTTCTCGGCATTAACAAGACAAGCTGCGGATACAAGTCTTGACGGGTCAAGCTTCTTTGAAATGAAGGTCAGAGATTTCATGAATTCAAGCCGGGCATCAAAGTCGGGATTTTCGTTTCCGACAGACCAAATAATGACGCTTGCACGATTGATATCACGCTTAATTAATTCGGTCAGTTGGTTTTCGGCATTCTCATAAACATCCTTGCGAGAAAATTCAATAGCCCAATATACGGGAACTTCCTCCCACAGGAGTATTCCGACTTCATCTGCAATTTGAGCAGCAGCTTCGCTATGTGGGTAGTGTGCCAGTCGCATGAAATTGCAATTCATTTCTTTAGCGAGGCTATAGTATTCTCTAATTTCTGCTTCAGTTACACTTTTACCGTTAAATACACTCTCTTCGTGGGCACAAACACCTTTAAGCAAAATCTTTTGACCGTTTAGGTAGATGTCTGTTCCTTCTACTTTTATACTCCTGAAGCCGACTCGCTCTTCCAATCTATCTTTTCCATAATCTACAGTAACATCGTAGAGCTTGGGGTTGTCGGGTGACCAAAGTGCCGGGTTTGCTTTAACCAAAGCTGTGCCTTGTCCGTTTATGATATTTACATCAAATTTTAAATTGAGTTCATTGATACATACAGTGGCTGTTGAGTTTGAATCGGAGCCGTTTATTTTTATATCTGCTTGGATATTATTGCCATCGGGTGACAGGCATACTGAGAAATCCTGAATGAAGGTTTTTGGTAAGCGGAGCATCTCGACATCGCGGTACAAACCGCCGTAATTAAACCAATCGGTGTTTTCGCATGGGACATTTGTGCGTCTTCGTGTATTATTTACTACAACAACTATTCTATTTTCGTCTTGAAGAGCATCGGTGACTTCGATGAAGAAAGGAGTTGAGGCACCTTCGTGCATTCCCATGTACTCTTTGTTAACAAACACATAAGTCTCATAGGCTGCTCCGCCGAATTTGATAAAGACTCTGTCTTCACCGTGGTTTTTGTATCTGAAACGGCGTGTATAGACGATTGAACCTTCGTACAGGAAAAGCTTGTCGGAGTGTAGATTCCAGCATGACGGAACACTTATTGTGTCCCATGAATCAAAGCAGAAATCCAAGGGGAAGGGTCTGCCGTCATCGTCAAAGTAATTTTCTTTAAACCATTTTGCTCTGAGACAATTATCGTATTGGTCAATACAGTGTTGCCACTGACCGTTTAGGGATTCCTTTTTCCGGTATCTGTCAGTAACCATACTGTCGGATTTTATCAGTTTTTCTCTGTATGGTGCTACAAAATCGGCAAGGTGAATGTTTTCTACAAAATTTCCTGCATTTTCTGACATTTGACTTCTCCTTAATGTTAAAATCCGGCTTTTGTTGTCCAGAGTCCGATAGATGGGTTTCCAATGAAAAATACTTCTTGCCCGTCCTGCAACTTGTTATATCCTTGTGTTAGATTTTGCGGCTCAAACTGTTCTTTTGCTTGGGAAAGAGACATATAATCAAAACCGACGCCTTCTATATCGTCCTTAGACAATTTATCTGTTGCATACGTAACTTTGAAGCGCCCGTCCGTTGAACCGTGGATTAGGTGAGCAGCTGCAGAAAGATTGTTCTTTAACTCGTCCTCGGTCTTACAAAGGCTTAAAATTCTGTCTCTGCCAACATATCCGAACTTACGAATCAAGCGGTCAATTTCATCATCTTCTCCAAACCTGTTAATACCGGGGGCAAGGATTATGAGCTTACCTCCGTCTGCCATTGCCATTCGTGTGCGGTAGATTGCTTTATTACCGAGCCATGTTGAGTGAAACTCATGCTCGTCGAGCCAAACGACGCAGGTTTTGACAGGGGAGTTTAAAAAGTTTAAATTGAATTTTTGACTGAGGCTTGCCGCTCTCTCATAGCTGTCGCGTTCTTTACCAATGTACAGCCCGAGAATGTTGGTGTTATTATCCTTGCTTACCGTAACGGTCAGGATATATTCAATCGGTAGTTTGTCGAGAAAGTTTTTTTGTACGTAGTCGAAAACCTTGCGAACGGGAGTATTAACTTTTCCCATTATTCGTTCCATGCCATATACTGCACCGAGAAAATGAGAGTGGTTGATAAAACTGCTTCCGCCGCAGCCGACAACGATATTTTTTGTGTAGTTTGCCATCCCAACTACTTCGTGCGGTACAACCTGACCGATCGAGAGAATCAGGTCATAAGATGGGTCGAGCAAATAGTCAGAAATTTCTATACTCATCGGCTCTGAAATAAGACCTTCCGAGATATTGCTGATAAAATCACCCGAGACTTCGCCAATTTTGGTAATATGATTTCGCCAGTCGTGGATGAGATATCGCTCGGACGGGATTTCTTTGCCAAAGAAAGAGGTTTGCTCTTGCGCGGTCATTGGCACGTGTGTTCCTAGTGCAGGTAATATATCTACATGTATATCCTTGAGCAGTTTATATAGTAAAGAGACAATTAGCCCGGCACCTGAGTTTCGTCTTGTAATGTCGGGTGGGACAAGCAAAACTTTTTTGAGATTCTTGCCTTGAAGTGCTTTTGAAAGCAAGGCTTCAATTTTGGAACTGCTAAGTCCGTTTGTTGTATCTTCAACGAATATGCTGTTCACGTGTTCGTCCTTTCCGATGTCGGTCAAAGACAGCACAGTAACTGTGAGGTTGCTGTGCTGCTCTGCTTTTGCATTGAGGTATTTATTTTGCGTAGTCTATTGCTTTTGTTTCGCGCAGAAGATTGACCTTAATTTGTCCTGGGTATTCAAGCTCATCTTCGATTTTCTTAGCTATGTCACGGGCAAGCAGTATCATTTGGTCTTCTGTGACCTCGTCGGGCTTGACCATTATGCGAATTTCACGACCTGCTTGAATTGCGTAAGAACTCTCAACGCCTTTGAATGAGCTTGTTAGCTCTTCGAGTCTTTCGAGGCGCTTGACATAGCTTTCGATGTTTTCGCGTCTTGCACCCGGACGTGATGCGGAGATTGCATCTGATGCTTGCACGATACATGCTATGACGGTTCTGGGCTCGATGTCGCCGTGGTGGGCGTGTATTGCGTGGATGACTTCTTCGTTCTCTTTGTACTTGCGGGCTAAGTCAACACCTATGGTAACGTGGCTGCCTTCGACCTCGTGGTCGATGGATTTGCCGAGGTCGTGCAGGAGTCCTGCGCGTTTTGCTGTCATTACATCGGCACCAAGCTCCGCTGCGAGAAGCCCTGCTATATGCGAGACTTCTATGGAGTGGTTGAGGACGTTTTGACCATAGCTGGTGCGGTATCTCATTCTGCCGAGGAGCTTAATGACTTCGGGGTGAAGTCCGTGTACGCCTGTTTCGAATGTGGCTCGGTCACCTTCGGATTTGATTGTTGCGTCGACTTCTTTTTTCGCTTTCTCGACCATTTCTTCAATTCTTGCGGGGTGAATTCGTCCGTCAAGAATGAGTTTTTCGAGAGAAATTCGTGCGATTTCGCGCCTGACCGGGTCAAAGCCTGAGAGCGTGATAGCTTCGGGGGTGTCGTCAATGATGAGGTCTACTCCCGTGAGTGTTTCGATTGCTCTGATGTTACGTCCTTCGCGGCCGATTATTCTGCCTTTCATTTCGTCATTGGGTAGGGGAACCACAGAGACGGTTGCTTCGGCAACATGGTCGGCGGCGCAACGCTGTATAGCAAGTGAGATTTGCTCTCTTGCCATATTTTCGGCGTCCTCTTTGAGGCGGTCTTCGATTTCTTTGATTTTCATCGCCGCTTCGTGAGTTACTTCGGATTCGAGATTGCTTATTAGATACGCTTTTGCTTCTGCAACAGTGTATCCGGAAATTTTCTCAAGCATTTCAAACTGGCTGCGTTTAACGGCGGCTACTTCGGCATGAGCTGCCTCAAGGTCAGTTTGTTTTTTCTCGATTGCTTCGGTTTTTGTCTCGATTATCTCGGTTTTTTTGTCCAGCATTTCTTCTTTTTGCTGGAGTCTGCGCTCTTGCTTTTGTATTTCGGCGCGGCGTTCCTTGACTTCTCGTTCGTACTCACTGCGGTTTCTGTGTATTTCCTCTTTGGCTTCAAGTAATGCCTCGCGCTTTTTGTTTTCAGCGCCTTTGATTGAGTCGTTGATTATTCTTTTTGCTTTTTCTTCGGCACTTTGGATTTCGCGTTCAGATACTTTTTTACGGTAAATGATGCCTAGGAAGAAGAAAACTATCGCGGCTACGACTGCAACAACCGCGGAAACTATGATAATTAATACTGATTCCGGCATTGCGTATATATACACCTCCTTATCGGAAAGATTATTGTGTGGGTCTTTATGACCCTATGATGAAAAGTCTTTTAAGACAGAAATTCCCCAAATTTTTCAATATTCTCATCTGAACTATTCTATTACTCGCTAACCCCTGTGTCAAGAAAAACAATACAACAACTTGACATTATTTTGTTGTTACATTATTATTTTGGTGATGTACTATGCAGAATATGTGGAAAGGTGTCCGAGAGGTCGAAGGTGCAACATTGGAAATGTTGTGTGGTGCAAGCCACCCGGGGTTCGAATCCCCGCCTTTCCGCCATTAGGAACAAATGCGAACTCTCCCCGATGCTTCTTCATCGGCGAAGCGTTTGCATTTGTCTTTTTGCTTGAATGAAAAATGTAGGTTCTTTGGTTTGAGATAGAGTTATTTC
>Ga0123356_10001400_pt1 | contig 26708 bp, 23 predicted proteins | sample TergutEmb28metaG_2_FD_92546 | JGI IMG/M metagenome (GOLD analysis project Ga0123356, IMG submission 92546) | Embiratermes neotenicus P3 segment gut microbial communities from Petit-Saut dam, French Guiana - Emb289 P3 | ecosystem: Host-associated > Arthropoda: Insects > Digestive system > Gut ...
TAGTATTAAGTTTAATAAACTGTCTATCCTTAGGCTGCTCACCCGGAACATAAGGAGAAAGATTCCTAACACGACTATTCCAAAACAAACTCATACCCCTTTATTTAGTGACTAGTGTGTAGTTACTAGTGTGTGAATAATCACTACTCATTATAAACTAAACACTAGTCATTAGTCACTAGTCATTACACATTAGTCATTCGTCATTACACATTAGTCATTAAACACTATTTTTTACTTCTTCGATCAAGTTCATTAAGTACGTCCTGTACAGTAATTCCGGCGCGGGTCATTAATACTGTGGAAAAATATAAAAGGTCGGCGGCTTCCCAGATAATTTCGTCGCGGTTTTTTGATTCGCAGAGTTCTTTTGCTTCTTCCATGATTTTTTCACGTACAAGTTCGTCATCAAGAGTCGCTGTATAGGAACCCGGCGCGGGATTACGGAAACGTTCTGTGATAATTTCCTGTAAATATTCCCATGAATAGTCTTTATTTGTTCCGAAACATGACCACGCTCCGGTATGGCAAACAGGACCCGCGTTATGCGCTATGGCAAGCAGAGCGTCACTGTCGCAGTCGGAACGCATCCGGATAAGTTTTAATACATTACCGGATGTTTCGCCTTTCATCCATAGATTATTCCGCGTACGGCTGTGGAAACAAACATTTCCCCGTTTAAATGTTTCAATTAATGATTCGTTATTTGTAAAACCGGTCATAAGTAACTGGCCGTCCGGCGATTGAACAATTATGGGAAGCAGGGAGGAGTGTTTAGTGTTTAGTGTGGAGTGTGGAGTTGATGAAGGTTGTCCTTTTTTCCAGTTTAAGGAGGCGATGAAGGCTTCGTCTAATTTTATTTTTCCGGTGTAGATTGCCATGCCTAATTGTACGTCACAGCCGATACTCGCGATTTCTTCTATTTCGTTTAGTGTTGATACGCCGCCGGCAACAGTGATTTGACAGGAAACAGCTTCCCGCAATTCGCGTACCGGAACCAGGTCTAAACCTGTCATTGTGCCTTCGCGTTCTACACAGGTAAAGAGCAGTTCGCCGGCGTATGGTTCAACGGCTTTAGCGGCTTGTATCAGGTTAAGGCCTGTAGGTGTTTTCCAGCCGTCTACGACAATTTCACCGGAGCGGGCATCTACAGCAACAATAAACCGCTGGCGTCCGATTTTTTTTGACATTGTTTCCAGAAAAGAGGTATTAACAGCGAATTCTCCGCCGGAAATACCAGCGCCTTTTTTTGCGGGATCACGGAAAGCATTGGAACCAATAATAATTTTCCGGGCGCCAAGGCTGATAAGTTCCTTTGCCTGTTCCGGCGTTCTGATGCCGCCGCCTACCCTGCACTCGGCTTTCCGTAAAAGAGGTTTGATCATTTCAAGATTTGAACCCTTCCCCATCGCCGCGTCCAGATCTATGACCGCGACTTCCCCATAACGGTCGAATTCAGAAATGAGTTCCTGGGCATTATCGCGCTGAAGAACAAGTTCTTCGCCCTGTTTTAATTGAACGACTTTGCCGTTTTGTATATCTATCGAAGCTATAACCATGATTTATTGTATAGATTAATCGCAAAATAATCTACGGAGGAAGGGATTATGTTTTTACCATTAGTTTATTAAAAGTTTAAGCAATATTAAAAACCATTTAATGGAGATGGAACATCTTTAAGCGAGTAATCCGCCATAACTGTGTTACAATCTTTAACTATTTTATTATCTATTAAACCTTTATCAGCCATACTGAATAATACCTGCATTGTATCGGAATGAGTTCGGGCAGGATGATAGGGACGTTCTTCACTGACAGCCTGATAAATGTCTGTACATGCCAGAAGGCGCGATATAAAATCCAGTTCATCAGCTTTTTTCCCAAAGCAATATCCTGAACCGTCCAATTTTTCATGATGGCTTGATGCCCAGTTACAAATATCCTCAAACCCGGTTATTACACTTAAAAGATCATAAGTACCTCTAATATGATCTTTTATGATGTTAAACTCATTATCATCAAGTTTACCGGGTTTTTCCAATATTTCTGTGGGTGTATAAAGTTTTCCAAGGTCATGCATTGCCGCAGCAAGATACGCCTTTGAATGTGTAGTTGGATCAAAATTATAATACACGCCCATAAGCCAGGTTTTATTAGCAATCTGTATAGAATGTTTTCTGGTAAAAACCGAAGCATAATCGATTATCTTGGCTGAAAGGTCAGCAAGATTCATCATCGTTTCATCCTGCGCTTCGGATTCCCATGCCGGTAATAACTGCGCCGCTGTTTTATTAATATTTTCATCATGAAGCAAAAAAAGCGTATCAGCATTCAGTATAGCAAGCATAACATCTGCTGCTGTTTTGGTAAAACACCTGTTCTTTTGCGCTTCTATATCTTTTTGGAGTAATGGAATATTTCCGGGTTGTACGCGCTGCAAATGGTATTTGACATCAATCATATCAGCAATTGCGATCAACTCCGCGCCAACAGGAAATTCACCTTCTTTTTTGCCGAATAAACCGCGACCATCCGCTCGTTCATGATGATATAAAATAAAACCATTTATATCAGATTTTAATGATAATTTTTCAATATTACGCTGACCGTACTCACAATGAAGCTTAAAATTTATTCCTTGAGCGTCATTTTTTTTATGTTCTGATAATATGTACTCTGTAAGCGCATTATCGTGAAAAAGAGCGCAGGTAGTGAGCGCTTTTATCCCTTCGTTATCCATACCCAATTCTTTACCCATCAAAGAACATAAAACCGCTATACGTTTTCCATGATTGGTACTCGCGCCCAAAAGTCTGCTTTCTACAACTTCAAGAGCGACAGCGATAGATTGTATAAGTTCGTCCATGCGTATTTTCATATAATAAATATATCATAATATTATACCTTAAAAAAGAGTGACTGTCACCTTTTCCACACCTTTTCCACAGGCAAGTTATAGATTATTTATTTCTATAAATAACTAACAAAAATTAAGGAAACATATAAAAATTAAAGTTTTTAGTTGTTTCAAATTATATGATCTGGTGTTATAATTAATCAAAATAAATTATACCCTGGAGGAAAAAATGGCTAATAAAGACCTTATTAACAATACACTTAAAAAAGGAGATGGTATTTTCCGCCTGAACCCGAATTTTATCCCGCGGCCTTTCGGTGTCGAAGGCAGGCGTCTTAGGCTTCATCCGGATGATTACTTCGCTTACGGACTTGAGCGAGGATCGATAAAAGAAAGATGGATGGCTTCCACGAACATTGCCCAAAACGGACCGCTTGCAGGTCCCACAGAAGGATTAAGTTTTGCAGCGGTGGATTACAACAGTGATGAAAAGTTCAGTCTTAAAGAAGCAATCGAAATTTTAGGAGCGGATATTATAGGCAAAGAATTGATGGATAAATACAAAGGCTTCCCTGTGTTCTCAAAATTTTATGATCTTAAAACACCATTGTTTCATCATCTTCATTTAGACATGGAAGCGGCAGCCAGGGTCGGAAAACTTGGCAAACCTGAGTGTTATTATTTCCCGCATCAATTTGCTAGTCATACAGGAGAAATGAACGCGACCTATTTTGGCTACGACCCTGATACTAAACCTGAAGAAGTAAAACAGCGTCTAAGGGATTATAACAAGGGTGATACGCGTATTACAGAACTTTCACGCGCATGGCGGATAGAACTTGGATCGGGCTGGTACTCTCCTGCCGGTGTTATTCACGCACCCGGCTCTGTGATGACTTATGAACTTAACTGGAATGGGGATGTTAACTCGGTACATGAGAATGTTGTTTCCGGCGTTACATATCCGCGTGAGTTTATGAATGGCGAATGTCCCGCAGATAAAAAAGACGACATCGATTATATTTTTAGTTTATTGGACTGGGAAAAAAATACGGATCCCCATTATAAAAAACGCTTTGGCCGTCCGCCAATCACAATTGTTAAAAACGCAGACTATGAAGAAAAGTGGATATCCTATGCCAACGAGGGTTACTTCAGCGCAAAAGAAATTTCTGTAAATCCTGGCAAAAGTATAACGGTAAAAGATCCGGCTGCGCACAGCATAATCTTTATTCAGGGACATGGTAAGTTCGGCGTATATGCCTGTGAAGCGCCCGGAATGCTTCGCTTCGGCCAGCAGAGCGCAGATGAATTCTTTGTATCAGAAGACGCCGCAAAGAAAGGTATTGTAATTACAAACACAAGCCCTGTAGAACCTTTGGTTTTAATTAAAGGCTTTGGCCCCAATCACCCTGAAGCGCCGCAGAGCAAATAGACACTAATCTTTTGTTTTTGTTTTTTCGCAGTAGAATTCCCAGGCTTCGGTGTCGGTGTATTTGTAATGTACTATTTTTCCGATAGCGTCTGCCATGATAACCGGATGATGGCTTTGAAAAATATTTCTGCCCATATCAAGTCCACGAGCGCCGCCCTGTATTGATTTGTATGCCATTGTGAGCGCGTCTTTTTCTTTTAGTTTTTTCCCGCCGGCGACAACAATGGGAACAGGACATGCCGCGACAACTTCTTCAAAATCATCGCAGTAATATGTCTTTACAATGTTAGCGCCTAATTCAGCGACAATACGTGTCGCTAGTTTAAAGAACTGGCTTGTGCGTTCCATGTTTTTACCTACGGCGATAACACCAAGGGTAGGTATGCTGTAAGCAGAACCTGCGTTAATAACCTTTGAAAGATTGTTTATACTTAAAAGCTGGCCCCTCGCGCCGATAAAAACCTGAACTGCCATACAGTCCGCGTTCATACGTATAGCGTCTTCAATATCTACCGAAACAATTTCACGGCTAAGATCATCATTTAACATTGATGATCCGGCGGACACCCGCAGTGCAATACCTTTCCTGAAATTTGGCTTTACGCAAGTTCGAAGCGCTCCTCTGGTCGCCATCAGTACATCGACATGATCAATTAATTGAGGAATTAAAAGATCAAGCCGTTCAAGACCTGAAACCGAACCCATGAAATAACCATGATCAAAAGCAAACATTACAGTGTTGCCGCTCTTTGGGTAAAAAATATTAGTCAGGTGTTTTTTCATTCCCCAATCAAGATTCGCCGCTCCTTTTACATGGAAATTTCCGTTTGTTTTGAACGCGACATCGGTATGGTAATTTTTTTCTACCTTAATTCCTTCTTTATCAGCCATATTTATCTCCTTTTAACCAATTTATTTGCTAATTTTACAATATAAAGATATAATATACAACATGAATTATTTAATGGCAATTGACGCGGGAACAGGCAGCATACGTTCTGTTATCTTTGATATTAATGGAAACCAAATTGGCTGTGTCCAAAAGGAATGGAAACATCTTGAAGATACGCGTTTTCCGGGAAGCATGAACTTTGACTGGGATGTAAACTGGAAACTTACATGTTCATGTATAAAAGAGGCGCTTATTCAAACAGGCATAAACGCTGGGCAAATTAACGCGGTTTCTACAACCTGTATGAGGGAAGGAATTGTATTATACGACGCGCAGGGAAATGAATTGTGGGCATGCGCGAATGTAGATGCCCGGGCGAAAGATGAGGTATTACAGTTAAAACAAATAGATCCAAATCTGGAAAAAGAGCTGTACTTAAAATCCGGGCAAACCTTTGCTCTTGGCGCTTTACCTCGTTTGTTGTGGGTTAAAAATAAATTGCCGGAAATTTACGCTAAAACCGTTCGTATCGGAATGATCAACGACTGGATCATATTCAAACTTTCCGGTTTTCTCGCGGTAGAACCCAGTAATGGTTCCACTACAGGACTCTTCGATTTAAAATCCAGAAACTGGGATATTGATATAATGCGGCGCTGCGGTCTCAGGGATGATATTTTTCCTGATGTAAAGGAATGCGGAACTCTTGCCGCGAAAGTATCAAAAAAAGGAGAGGAAGAAAGCTCCCTCGCGGAAGGTACGCCGCTTGTCGCGGGTGGCGGAGATTGTCAGCTTGGTACAATTGGCGTTGGAGTTATCGAAGAAAGCGAAGCTGTTGTTTTTGGCGGCAGTTTTTGGCAGTACGAATTTAATACCGCCTCTGCAGATTGTTCTCCAAAGTGCGATATACGGGTCAACTGCCACGCCATAGAAAACATGTGGCAATATGAAGCAATTGCTTTTAATCCCGGACTTGTTATGCGCTGGTTCAAGGACGCGTTCTGCACCGAAGAAAAACGAATCGCCGCAGAAAAAAATACAGACCCTTACATACTGTTGGACGAAGCCGCTCTTTCAATTCCTGCCGGCAGTTACGGAATTATATGTACGTTTTCTGATGTTATGAATTACATTAATTGGAAGCATGCTTCTCCCTCTTTTATAAACTTTTCTCTCGAACCGGAAAAATTTAACAAAGCCGCTTTTTACAGAGCGATAATGGAAAACGCCTGCCTTGTAACACTGGGACATTTACGGCTTGTGGAAGAAGCGACAGGTAAACGCCCAGAAAAAATTGTATTCGCTGGCGGCGCCGCGAAAAGTTCTTTATGGCCGCAGATACTCGCCGATGTACTTGGCATTCCTGTTGACGTTCCTGTTGTAAAAGAAGCCACTGCGCTTGGAGCAGCGATCATGGCAGGCAAGGGAATTGGTTTATATCCAAGTGTCAAAGAAGCGGTACGTACCATGGTTAAGATAGAAAAAACATTTATACCTGATAGTAATAATCGTGAAGTATATGACAAAGCGTACCAAAACTGGAGAGCGGCATATCAGCCGCTCCTGCGTTTAAGCGATGAAAAGATTACTGACTACATGTGGTGCGCGCCTGGCATTTGATAATGCGCACTCCAGTTATTAGGCAACTTTAAACCGGGATACTTCCTTAATTAATACATCAATTCCTTCACGGTTCTTTATAGTAATTTCATTGACATGATGAACAGCTACATTGATTTGCTCAGCGCCGGAAGCCATTTCATTCATGCCTGAAGTAATTTCCTGGGTTACTTTTTCAAGGTGAGCGCTTTCCTGTATAACCTCTTTCGCGCCTTCAAGCATTTCCTGAGAACCGCTCCTAACCTGCCTTGTAATTTCATTTACATTGCTGATACCGTCAAGCACCTGTTTGCTTCCAGCTCCCTGTTCTTCCATAGCGCTGCGGATATTTTCTTCCTGTTCTGCGACAGTTCTGACGCTTAAGTCTATAGCTTCAAAATTAGCAATCAAGTCTTCTGTTGAACGGGTTATCTTGTCAATTGAGCTCTTTATCTTTTTCAAAACCGTGCTGATTGTTTTTGACTGCTCGCCGGAACTTTCCGCAAGTTTGCGGGTTTCATCTGCGACTACAGCGAATCCCTTACCCGCTTCTCCCGCATGAGCGGCTTCGATCGCGGCATTCATTGAAAGCAGGTTTGTCTGACTCGCAATATTTTCCATGACCGAATTAATTTCCATTAAACCCTCGGATTCACGCGCTATCTCCTGAATATCAGACGATACTTCCGAAATACCAGTGCGTCCTACATCTGAGGCTTCTTTAAGTGTTTTTACATTATCGCTGTTTTTAACAAGAGTTTCGGTAACAGATCTGGTATTGGCTACCATTTGTTCAATTGCGGATGAAGCCTGGGAAACATTCTCACTTTGGTTTTCTACATGACCGTTTAGTTTATTTATATTTCCAACAACCTGCTCCATAGTTGCGTTGGTCTCACTGACACTGGCGCTCTGATTTATAACACGGGATTTGATACTCTGGACATTGGATGCGATTTGGTTTACAGCGGCAGCGGTTTCATTCATATTGCTCGCAAGATCATTACCTGTATTGGACAGTTGTGTCGTCTGACTAATAATCTCAATGATCATTTTATTAAACGCATTCATTGAAAGATTGTAGGCTTTGGAAGCTTTGGCTATTTCGTCCTTTCCTTCATCCGGAAGCTTTTGCGTCAAATCTCCAATCGCGACTTTTTCAAACGCATCGACCAAAAGACTAATAGGCTGGCTTATCATGTTAGATATATACAATGCCAAAAATATGGTAGCAACCAATGCAATAGCCAGCGCGGCAATTATCGTGACAAGCAGTGTTTGCGACAGCTTTGTAGAAGCCGCATTAATTGATGAAGCGCTGTTTACCATATATTCAAAACATTTATCATAATTATCAAGGATTTTATCACTATATACTCTGCAGTTTTCCAATCCTCTGAGAATACTGGGAACATCGGCTATTTGAGAAGCCGCATACAAACCCAAAACAACAGGCACAAGGTCTTTCTCATATATTGCTTTGGCTTCATCAAAGAGGCGTGTTGCTTCTCCTTCGCTTACTGAAGTTCTGTACGCTTCCATGTATCCATCCAGTACCGGCAGCAGGCTTTGGATACTGCGAAATTCTGTTTCAACCTGAGTTACATTATCAGTCATGGACGCTATCACCATTTCGCGGACATGTATCCTTATTTTAAGCAGGGTCTGTTCAACAAGAGACAAATTCGGCATTGGTTTTACTATGTTGTTATACATGTAAAAACCTGAATCCCTGATTTGCAGCATGCCGAAAATACCAACTCCGCCTACAGTGATAGCTAAAACGGCAACGATCAAAAAACTAACTATTAGTTTTGTTCTTACCTTTAAATTTTTCATTGTTTTGTACTCCTTTTTTTTATAAGATAATCCTTTTATCTAAGATAATCCTATTATCTACCCTTACTTCTCATTTTACATTATTATAATTTAGTTATTCCAGTACTTCGTTAATATTCGGCACCCTATTTATTCATTTTTTTTTATTTCCTTGACTTTTTTTCGGTAACGTATAAAATTATCCAAGGGAGGGGAAAATGTCAAGTAAAATCCGCGGCATTACAGACGCGGTATTAAGGCCATTTTATGTTTTTAAACGGCGTTTTCCGCTGCTGTCCTATATTGTAAACAGACTTATAACAATGACCATTATGCTTTTCCTTCTTGGACTGGCGGTTTTCGGTCTGATGGAACTGGCGCCGGGCGATATTGTCGATCAAATAATGATGCAGCAGTTATTAAGCAAAAACCAGGGAGTCTCAGGGCAAAATCTGCAGGCAATAACCAAAGAACAACAAGATGCGCGCCGCGCGGAACTCGGTCTTGATAAACCATTTTATATACAATATTTCCGGTGGTTAAACCGGGTAATCATCCATCAGGACCTTGGGGTAAGCATGATTTCCCGCGCTCCGGTTTCTGCTTTATTGGCATCCAGATTACTAAATTCTCTTCTTCTTAATTTAATATCTCTTGTTTTTATTACAATATTTTCTTTTGCGCTGGGTGTTTATTTTTCTACCAAAGCCGGAACAAGAACCGATGTCGCAGTTACCTTCTTTTCCCTTGTATTGCATGCCTTCCCCGGACTTTTATTGATTATACTATTGCAATTATTCGCATTTGTAACGGGATGGTTTCCTGTTACGGCATATCCAACCGATGTTTCATTCGCGCAAGCTCCGGCAAAGTTTGTTTTTTCCTACGCTCACCATATCTTCCTTCCTTTGTTGGCGTCATTTCTGGGAGGAATCGGCGGTTCACTTCGCATGATCCGCGCTACAATGCTCGATCAGCTTGGACAGCCTTACATCACATCCCTGCGTTCACGCGGTATAGCGGAATGGCGGATATATTTCGCTCATGCTTTTCGCAATACATTAAATCCCTATATAACAAACAGCGCCAATCTTCTGGCTGGTCTTTTTTCCGGGTCTCTTATATTGGAAATTATTTTTGCCTATCCTGGCATTGGAAGATTAATGTACGAAGCTATACGCCAGGAAGATATTAACCTTGTACTTGCGAATATGATGTTTATCTCTTTCCTTGTACTTGTCGGCATGGCGTTAGCCGATATTATACTCGCGCTGGTAGATCCTCGTATCAGATATGGAAAAGAGTAAGCGATGAAAAAGTTTTTCAATTATATAAAAACAAGGCCTGTTGCAATAATTTCTCTTATTTGCCTTGCGATTTTATACCTTATGATGATCTTCGCGGAATTTATCGCTCCTTATCCGCATGACAAACCGGTAGCATTGGACAAAGATTACAGTTATCATCCTCCAAATGTACGTTTTTACAAGGGTAAACTGCAGGCGCAGGAATGGCGAATAACAAATACCTATTCATTTACATATGCCCGCGTAAAAGATCATTACTCCCCCATAAAGTTTTTTGGAAAAACAGATAAATATGAAATGTGGGGAATAATACCCATGGATCGCAAACTGTTTACGACTTCGGACGGAGATTATCCTGTTCTTCTTATGGGAGCGGATAATCTTGGCAGGGATCTTTTTTCGCGAATCGTATATGGTTCCCGAGTTTCTCTTACAATTGGTTTTGTAGCTACCTTTATTTCTTTCGCTCTCGCCGGTCTTGCCGGAGGACTTTCCGGTTTCTTTGGCGGTAAAACAGACTGGTCTATAATGAGGCTCGCTGAATTTTTAATGCTTATTCCATCCCTGTATTTAATTTTATTTTTACGATCTCTTTTATCAGCGAATATGGATTCGGCTCAGACATACATGATGATAACGCTGATTCTTTCGCTTGTAGGATGGCCTGGAGCAGCAAGAACAATTCGAGGCATGGTTCACGCAATAAAGAGGGAAGAATTCGTCCTGAACGCTAAACTGGAAATGATTCCATCCGTAGTAATTATCTTCAGGCATATTATTCCCCAGATAGCGAGTCTTCTTATTGTCAGTGTTGCTCTTAGTATTCCCGGTTTTATAATGACAGAAACAGTTCTTTCCTATCTTGGCTTGGGAATCTCAGACCCGGCTGTAAGCTGGGGATCCCTTATAAGGCCATCTTATGAAAACCTGCAAAGATTTCCATGGCTTTTAAGCCCTATCTGGTTTTTGTTATGCGTAACTTTAGGATTTAATTTTGTCGGAGACGCATTAAGAGATTTTTTTGATCCGTATCATACTGTTTTTACGCGAAGAAAGAAAAAAAATAAACTGCAAAGCAAACTGAGTTATAATAATCCGGAAACTCCGTGTCACACAGAGAGCAATACTTTTTGCGGCTCTGTATCTGATAATAATGAATCATTATTAAATGTAAATAATTTAAATGTTAATTTTACAATACAACGCGGGAAGGATTTAATTAATATCTACGCTGTCCGCGGTCTTTCTTTCGATTTAAAAAAGGGTGAAACACTTGGAATTGTAGGAGAGAGCGGTTCAGGTAAAAGCGTAAGTACACTGGCAATTCCCGGATTGCTGCCAAAAAACGCGGGTGTAAACGGGACAATCCGCTATGAAGGCAAAGAACTGACAGGTTTGAATATAAAAGTCTTGCGTGAATACAGAGGAAAAAAAATAGGTATGATTTTCCAGGAACCCGGCAGGTCGTTTGATCCTCTGCAAAACATGGGAAAGGTTTTCCTGGAAACATTCAGAAACAATGAGCCAAAAATTACCAAAGAAGAGTCGGCGAAACGGGCTGCGGCGCTTTTGGAAGAAACCGGTCTTGATAATGGCACAGAAAGACTCATCAATTTCCCGCATCAATTTTCAGGCGGTCAATTACAGCGCATTGGTATCGCATTAGCTCTTGCGCAAGGATGCGAATTATTAATTGCGGATGAACCGACTACAGCGCTTGATCTTACAATACAAAAACAAATAACAGAACTTCTAAAAACATTACGCCGCAGGCGGAATCTTTCCATTATATTTATCAGCCATGATATTGATTTAGTAGCTGATATATCTGACCGTATAATGGTAATGTACGGCGGTCTTGTAATGGAACTCGCAAGCGCAAGGGATATAACAACTAATCCGCAGCACCCTTACACAACAGCGCTTCTCGCAGCTTCTCCTGCCTTTGGAAGTCATTATTCAAAAGAACGGCTATTTACCATTGGAGGGAAAGTCAGCGACCCTGCGAATCCTGAACCTGGCTGCCCCTTTGCTCCGCGCTGCGCTAAAGCAAGCGAAGAATGTATACAAAGTATTCCTGAACTGAGAATTACCGGTGATAACCGGCAGATTAGGTGTAATCACTCGTAAAACAGGAAAACCCAACAATAGACAATTTAATTAATTCCGTTGTATGATATGTACTTAAGGAGAATCCCCATGAAATTAAATAACGAATCATTAAAAGATAGCGCGTTTTGGGAAAAAATAGGTATTACCCTGCCCCGTTTTGACAGAAACAAAATGATCGCGGCTGCAAAAGCGGCGCCTAAATGGGTTCACTTTGGACCCGGCAATATTTTCCGCGCTTTTCCCGCAGCAATGATGCAGCAATTACTTGAACAGGGAATAGAAACTACAGGCATCATTGTCGCAGAAGGTTACGACGGTGAAATTATCGATAAATGTTTTACGCCAATAGACAATTTAACCATTTCGGTAACATTAAAAGCAGATGGAACAACAAAGAAACAGGTTATCGCTTCTATAGCCGCGGCATACAGAATGGATATGGAACTTGAAACTCTTAAAGATATTTTTAGAGCTCCTTCTTTACAGATCGCAAGCTTTACAATAACCGAGAAAGGTTACAGCACAACAGGCCGCGATGGAATGCTCTTTCCTGATATAGCGGAAGATATTAATTCCGGTCCGGCAGCTCCAAAAAGTTATCTGGGACGCATCGCTTCTCTTTTACATGAACGTTATATCCAGGGCGCAGAAAAAGGAAACACTCTGCCTTTGGCGATGGTAAGCATGGATAATTGTTCACATAACGGTGATATCCTTTTCGCAGCTATGGAAGTAATCGCGAAGGGCTGGGTAGAAAATGGAGCCGCCGATTCTGGTTTTATGGACTATATAAGCGATAAAAATAAAGTTTCCTTCCCGTGGTCAATGATCGACAAAATTACTCCCCGGCCGGATGATAGTGTACGCGACATTCTTGTTTCAAGCGGCCTTGAAGATATGGAGGGAGTTGTAACAACAAAGAATACCTATGTCGCGCCATTTGTAAATGCTGAGGAAACTCAATACCTGATAATCGAAGATACTTTTCCTAACGGTAAACCGGCATTGGAAAAAGCAGGTGTTTTGTTCACAGACAGGGAAACCGTAGACAGAGTTGAAAAAATGAAGGTATGCACTTGTTTAAATCCACTGCATACAAGCCTTGCCGTATTCGGCTGCCTATTGGGTTATACGCGGATCAGCGAAGAAATGAAAGACAATGATTTGGTCAAACTTATAAAAGGCGTCGGTTATACCGAAGGGCTGCCTGTAGTAACAGACCCGGGGATAATAAAACCGAGGGACTTTATCGATCAGGTAATAAAAGTACGCCTTCCAAATCCATTTATGCCCGACGCTCCTCAGCGTATCGCTATGGATACATCATTAAAAATACCTATACGCTTTGGAGAAACCTTAAAGGAATATAAAAAGACCGGCAAAGATTACGCAAATCTAAAATTTATCCCCCTGGTATTTGCCGGATGGCTTCGTTATCTTTTAGGTATAAATGATGAGGGCAAAGCTTTTGAGGTAAGCCCAGATCCTCAGCTTGATAGTCTTACATCGGCGCTCTCCGGCATCAGCCTTGGACAGACTTTTTCATCCGGGAATGAGATACACAGCAAACTTGAACCAATTTTATCAAATCCGCTCTTTTTTGGAGTTAATTTGTACGAATTTAGCCTGGGAGAAAAAGTTGAAGATTTATTTACCAAAATGCTTGCTGGTCCGGGTGCAGTGAGAAAAGTACTTGCTTCTTCTGTTAATTTGATTTAATATTAAGATACTGGAGGTCACACATGAAAAAACTAATTATTTTATCGATTTTATTGGTATTAGTTATGCCGGTTTTTGCCCAGAATAACTCAAATTCAGACGATCGGGACAATATCTACTATATTAACGTACCTGTAGAAAGAATAATTCCTACTTCAACCGGGTATGTTATCCAATACCGCAGCAGCAGCAGTATGCTTGCCACAGTAGGTATTCCAAACGAATGGTTTACAGACGCCGCGAGCAGCGCAGAGATAATACGTCTGCCGCCAGGGTTAGATTGGCCTACAATGTCTGTATTCTATAGAAACGGCGAATTCAGCCATGTTAAACTTTATGTTCACAGATCAAGAGCTCATATAACATGGGGAAATATCCCGCAAGGTACTGATGTAAGCAGATTCTTTACAGATAAGGAATCGTTCAAAATGAATTTCTAATGGATTCTAATGTAGAATTTCTGGAAGTACCGAATGAACTTGTCGAATTCATAAAGACAGGTTCAAAATTTATCATTGCCGGACATAAAGAACCTGATGGAGACTGCGTTGGGAGCCAGCTTGCCCTGCGCAGTGTTCTGTTACGTCTGGGAAAAGAAGCAATAATTTATACAGCAGGACCATTTAAACGAACAGAACTAAAGAATTTTATCTGCCAGTTATCTAATCATGAAAGCGACCCAGACTATTTAAACAGATGGTCTGACGGCGCAAAGGTAATTATTGTAGACTGTTCCGGAAGAGAAAGAACCGGAGAAATACAGGATTTTTTAGAAAAATTTCCCTGCGCTATTATTGATCATCACGCTGCTGTAACTCACCCGCCTTCTACAGATGAAGCTCCTGTTTATGTTGATGCGACATCTCCTTCATGCACGCTTTTAATATATAAATTAATTAATGCATTAGGCCTGATACTTACAGAAGAAGAAGCGACTTTACTTTTATTCGGTCTTTGTACAGATACAGGATTTTTTCGTCATCTTACAGAAAAAAATGCCGCTGTGTTTGATATAACTGCAATATTAATCCGCTGCGGCGCCAGTCCAAAAAAAATATTCAGTATAATAAACGGCGGAAAAAGCCTGAGTTCCAGAATATTACTGGGAAATATTTTATCAAAAACAGAATCGCATTTTGACGGAAGGCTTTTACTGAGTTTTGAAACTCTGGATGAATACAACATTTTTGGTTATGAAAGCAGAGATACTGACAGTTTAAATCAATTACTTGTTTCGGTTGAAGGAGTAGAAGCGGTTGTAATAATACGCCAGGAAAGCGCTGATTATTGTACCGTAAGCTTAAGATCAATTGATAAAATAAATGTATCGCAAATTGCAGCATCTTTTAACGGAGGCGGACACAAGAATGCTTCCGGCCTCACAATGAAGGGTGACATTACATTTGTAAAACAAAAAATGTTAGAGGCTTTTTCCGCAGTATTTACCGTATAATAAAAATAATATCAACATGATAATTATCATATAAATACTAATTTTATCCCATGGTTCTGCGACTGTATTTGAACAAAGTCGATATGTAATCATGCAGCATTTTATGTTAAATGAATTATATTCAAATTTTCTTACAGGAAAAATAAGCCGGACTGATTTTGAAGGATTAATTTATACCCGTCTTATCAATAATCAGGATAAAACATGCCTTAACCACTGGAAAAGCGATGAATACGAAGATTTTATTTCCTGGTTTTATCCGCGTTTGCAAAAAACAATTGATTCATACCAGGAGATAGGCTCATCGTTTGAATCATTTCTGAATAAATATTTTTTTGTGTCTTCAAAGGAGTACCGCGTCCGTGCGGTAACAAACGCAGTTACAGAATATTCCGCATGGAGCGTGAGAATTCCTGAAATGTATACCCGAGAAGAACCTCCGGAGTATATTCACAAGAACACTGAAGATGTAATTACCAGGCTGATTATTGATAAAAAAGGAAGAAAAAACACAAGGCGAATTTTAGCTCTTATATTAAAATGTTATTACTATGTATCAGATGATTTAGCGGAAAAAATAGCTTTAAAAATAGGAGTAAACAGCAATGAACTGATAGAGATGCTGCGCAGAATAAGAAAAATAAGACAAAAAAAAGATGATGCTATTTATCTCCTTAAGGAAAGAATTTATTGCCAGTATTACAGATGTATTATTTATGAAAAGAAAAAATCCCTTGCGCGGGAGAATACTGCTGTTTACAATAAATACACGTATCGTTTGGAAAAAGCAAGGGAAAGACTGGAAAAAATGCGTAAACGCCTCGCAGGCATTCGCATGGAGGCAACCAATAAACAAGTAGCGGAAATAATTGGTATTTCAAAAGGCACTGTCGACGCCAGCCTTCACAGACTAAAAATAAAATGGGAAACAATGTCTAAAAAAGCGGATTTAAATTAAGGTAATCTCTAAAAAGAGTTTGTATAGTTTCCCTTAAGGTGAAACATCAAATGCGAACACAGCCTTTTCGTTATAATCATTTCCCGGAGAATAAATACAGGAAGGAAAGCCGCTTTGATTCGGAGTATCAGGGAAATGCTGCGTCTCAAGGCAGAAACCGGAAAAACTCCTGTAAACAGATCCGAACTTTCCGGCTATATTATCAAGATGATTACCGGTATAAAACTGAACGCCCGGCTGGGTTGTAAAAACTTTCATGGAACGGCCGGAAACGCCTTCATAGATTTCCGCACAAGGACGTAATTTACCGGGTTCTCCGTCCACAACAAAGCAATGATCATATCCTTTAAAAGTTTTATTAACAGAGCTATTATCATTAATTTTGCGGCGGGTTTTAAAATCAAAATTAGTACCATCAACAGGAAATAGACGGCCGGTGGGAATGTTGTTTTTATCAACCTGTACATAAGATGAAGAATATAAAAGCGCCTCGTGCGAGAGAATATTACCATTTCCCTCTCCGGCTAAATTAAAATACGCGTGATTTGTAAGATTTACAGGACATGGCTTTTCTACTTTCGCTTGGTAATCGATTATTATTTCATTGGATTTTGTAAGGCCGTAACTGACAACTGCGTTAAGTTTACCGGGAAAACCGCAGTCACCATCGGGGCTTTCCAGCTCAAACCGGACATAAACACCCTGGTTTTCTTCATAAGCTTCTGATTTCCAAAGAAGTTTATCAAAGCCGCGCGGTCCTGAATGGAGTGAATTAACGCCGTCATTCGCTTCCAAAAGATATGTTCTTCCCTGAAGGTCAAAAGAAGCGTCTTTTATCCGATTCGCGAAACGCCCGACTGTAACGCCAAAAAACAGTATATTGTTTAAATATCCATCCAGACCTGAATAGCCAAGAAGAACATCATCTTTAGTTCCTTTACGCGAAGGAACAATCAGACATGTCCATGCCGCGCCCAAATTGGTCAACGAAAGTTTTAAATCGCCGGCGCTGAGCGTATACAGTTTAGCTTTTTTACCATTGGATAGAATTCCAAAAATTTTCTCTTTGATTTTCATATAACCATTATACAATTTAAAACATATTATTTACAAGCTGTGAAAGATTTATAAGTCCGCTGATTGGAGCTGTCCAAGAAGAATAATAACCACAGAGGACACAGAGTTTCACAGAGGTTTTGGTACGAAAACCTTATCTTCTCCGTGAATCTCCGTGTGCTGGAAGCTTTGCTGCAAGTTCCTCCGTGGTTATTTATTCCTTTATTTATCCTGTTATCATGTCGCGTTTTCTGTAGAATACGAATCCTTTGATAATAAAGACAATGGCAACAATCGTTAACACGATTAGCGGTGTCATATTTTCAAAGGGCTGTTCCGGGATATATGTCATGGGTGACAGTTTAAATATCCAGGAGTTTTCCGGAAATACCATGGGACCGAGAAATGATGTAAAACAGACAAATCCGTAATAACCCCAAATCGCGCCGGTTGCTTTAGGGAAAACCCCTATAAAAACTACAGCAATACCGATCATAACCCATAAAGCCGGAAGGAAATTTAAATACGCTTTTATAAGCGTATCAAACACGAATGGATTATTATCGCCGGTAACTGCAGCGGTAGACATGTATAAGCCAACAGCTGTCGCTAATTGCATTATTATACTGGCTATAAACGCAATTATCACATAACCCGCAAGGTAATTTGAACGGGATACAACTCTCGCGAGAACATGTTCGCTGCGGCCATCACGTTCTTCGGCCCGGATTCTCAAAACAGAATTTAACACAGGAACAAAACATATTAGAGTCATCATAATAGTAATAAAAGTTCCAAAGCTTTCTATTATTATCTTTTCTTTTTGAGCGTCCGTCATAAATTCCAGCATTTCAACAGGAACACCTATAATGGCAAGATACTCAGGGCTGTCCTGGATAAATGTACCAATATCGCCAATAACAGAACCATAAGAAGCGCCAAGCATAAACATAATAATAAACCAGGCAATTATCATACCACGCAGCAATCTGCAGGAAAGTCCAAATGATGATAATAACGCAGGCGAAGCATTTTTACGCCCTGGTTTAGCGGCGATAAACCCTTGACCTAAATCCCGTATGGAGTTTAATTTATAAGCGGCAAACATTATACCAGCGGTTTGCAGAAGCAGAAGTAATGTCGGCCAAATATGGTTCTCAACATATACTTGTGAACGCTGCACAAGACCCAAAGGACTTAGACAAGATAAAATTTCATTGCCATTCAAGTCACCTGCCGCGCGTACCATATAAAAGATACCAATTGATAAAAATGACAAACCGGCTGCTCCGCTGGCATTGGATGAAAGCTGGCAGAATAACATAGTTATCGCCGCGAAAATTAATCCGGTAACACCTGAGGCTAAACCATAAAGCATACTTCCCCAGAAACCCATACTTTCTATACCACATGCCGCTAAACCCAACCCGGTTAATAAAGCAAGAATTCCGTTAATAATAACTGCGGTAATCATTGTCGCGTGAATATTTGCTAAACGACCGACAGGAAGCGAACGCACTACCTCAGCGCGTCCCCCTTCTTCATCTGCGCGGGTATGGCGTACAACAAGAAAAATATTCATCGCGGCTACGGCGATTACATACCAAAGGAGCATCATACCGCCGTACATTGCGCCGACAGAATAATTCTCAATGCCAAATATCGGGCCCATCATTGAAACCATAATGGGGTTATTAAGCTGTACAGCAAAATTATCCCTGACTCCCTGATCAGGAAACATTGTTGTTATTCCAGGAGCGAGAATAATGGAAAACATTACAAGCAGTATTATCCAAACCGAAGATACGACTCGTTCCCGCCTTAACATAAAACGAACTAAAACACCAGAGTGTTCAAAGTTTCCTTGCATGTTTATTTACCTCCGTTCACATTGTAATGACGCATAAACAGATCTTCCAATGTGGGAGGAGCGCTTTCCAGTTTTTTAAGTCCGAATTTGGAAATGTGAGCAACAACACTGCCAATCTCTGACGAATCAACCTGGAAATAAGTTCCGCCCTGACGCTCATCAAGATCGTATACGCCTTTCATGCCGGTTAGTCCATCTACAGGTTTATCGGTATCAATGGTCATCGCAACACGTGTAAGGTGACGCAGTTCACTTAAGGTTCCGGTCTCGACAAGTTTTCCCTCACGTATAATACCTACCCTGTCACAAAGCCTTTCAACTTCGGACAATATATGACTGGACAGGAAAATACCCTTCCCCGCTTTTTTTTGCTCCAGTACACATTCCTGGAAAACTTGTTCCATTAAAGGATCCAAACCGCTTGTCGGTTCATCAAGAATAAATAAATCGGCATCAGAAGCGAACGCTGCAACCAATGCTACTTTTTGACGATTACCCTTTGAATAAGTACGGCATTTTTTTGACGGATCAAGTTCAAAAGCTTTAAGCAGTTTTTCGCGCCGCATTTTATCCTGTTTTCCCCTAAGGCTGACAAACAGATCGATAACTTCACCGCCTGTAAGATTGGGCCACAAGTTAACATCGCCTCGCACATAAGCAATACGTTTATGAATTTCAACTGCATCTTTCCACGCATTCATGCCAAATACCGAAGCGCTGCCGGAACTGGCTTTAAGTATACCAAGCAAAACACGGATGGTTGTAGTTTTACCAGCTCCATTTGGCCCGATATAACCGAAGACCTCGCCTTCGTTCACTTTGAGATTTACACCGTCGAGCGCTGTAAACTTTCCGAATTTTTTTGTCAGGTTAATAGTTTCCAGACTTAAAACCGCCATCTAATTCCTCCTCGTTTTACGGTAATTACCGTTTTAAAATATTTTAATTTTGTTTTTTTAATTCATTTAAAGCCGCAAGTCCAAAGACATCCCTTGTCTTTAATTCTTCTGCCATTGAATTTGGAACAAGCATCATCGAATTACCAGCTTTTAAACCTTCGTTTAATATCGTAAGTATCTTAAGCTTCATAGCGCCTTCATTCTTGGCGTAGATAGAAATCGCTTCTTCCAGTTTTTTGGCAATTTCAATTTCCGCTTCAGCTAACAGGATTCGTCCTTTCTTTTCCCGTTCCGCTTGAGCCACACGGGACAGGGAATCCTGCAGGGCTTCCGGAATCTGAATATCGGTAATTTCGATATGCAGAACAGTAATTCCCCATTCTGTTGTTTTTTTATCAACCTGTTCCTGAATCTGCTTTTCTATAATGTCGCTTCGCTCAAGGAAGGTTGATAAATCGTGGCTCGAAATTGAATTACGAAGTGCTGTCTTTGATGAATAAACAACAGCGTCGGGATAATTTTCTACTTCCAGAACCGCTTTCTGAGGATCCCATACAAGCCAGAAACAAATTGCGTCTACATCAACTGTTACAGAATCTCCTGTTAAAGTTTTTTGCGTAGAAAATTCCGATACGCGGATACGTATATCAACAACCTGCGCTGCACGATCGGCAATCGGCAGCAGGAAAAAAAGTCCGGGGCCTTTTACTTTGCGGAACTTTCCAAAGCGCAATACAACAGCACGCTGCCATTCATCGGCTTTGCGGATACAGAATACAAGAATCAATATTACAAAAAAAACAGCGATTCCTATAATTGCTCCCGTTGTACCTTCCAGTGTTCTTAGTTCCGGAAAAATAAACAGAAGAGCCACTGCCGCCGCCAGCAATATAAATAACCGCAGACAAAATAATGAATAATCCGGTTTCATTTTAAGCGGTTTATTAGTGACCATTGGCTGGCTATTACTATTAAAAATTCTCATTCACTTACTCTCCTTAATAAACGCATCGATTAATTTAATCAGTTCTCTATTTTCAACTCCCAGGTCACGCAGTTCATGCACAAAGCGCCCTATCACTTCCCGGATTTTCCGGTTCAGGCTGTCATCTTCCATTACGGGCTTTTTATCAGAGATATAAGTCCCGCTGCCAACCTGGGTTTCCAGAACCCCCCGGATTTCCAGCTCGCCGTATGCTTTGGCAATAGTGTTAGGATTGGTTTTTAAGTCCACCGCCAGAGAACGGATAGTTGGCAGTTTGTCACCGCTCTTCATCCGGCCGGAAAGGATGGCATATTCAATTTGCTGGATTATTTGCCTGTAAATAGGCGCCCCGTTTACCGGATCCAGTGAAAAATGGATAGCTTCCTCATGGCCAGAAGACCCCGTAACTGACTTGGCGGCCTTTGTTTCCCTTGACCTAATCATTGTACTATTCATCTAGTACAATGATAAATGCACTAGTACAATATGTCAAGTAAAATTTTGAAAATTTTTGAGATTTTTTTGACCTTTAAGCATTTTTACAGGGAACACGGATTAACGCGGATTAGGCGGATTTTCACGGAAAAATAGCATGTATATGCTATAATCAAATTCTTGAGTTAAGGAGTCTAAAAATGTCCGCAGTTTATACTGAAATTACCTTAAGAAACTCATGTGATGAAGCAATCGCAGCTGAAGGGTTATTAAAAAATCAAGAAATACGCCAGATCACAGTTAAAGCATTAGCCGATAAAAGCGCATGGACACTGGTTATAAACGAAGCAATTCGGCAGCAGCTTGGTTTAAGAAAAATGGAAACTAAAACCGGTACGCTTGCTGACGGATCAATAACAGAATATTGCATGGCGGGTCCTGTAAAAGTTATCTGGAAAAACCGGAATACTAATTGCGACGCTATTGTTTTACCAGAAGCTGATGATATTTTGCTTGGTGCGATCCCTCTTGAGGCGATGGATTTAATTGTTCATCCGCGTGAGGAAATTGTTGTTGGGGCTCATGGGGATGAGGAGCTTCAAAAGATTAAGCGGCATATGATGCCTGTAACAACATTGTATTCTTAAGATTTAAACCACAAGCCATCGCAAGCCACCACAAATCTGAATATTTAAGATATCAAACACTGGGTTCGTGGTAAATATAGATAATTTCTCTTTGTTAAAATGTTGACAAATGTAGGACGATATTGTACCATTATACATGGAGGAATATTATATGAAATTTGTTACAGTAAGGGAATTCAGAACATCATCTGCCAATATATGGAAGTCTTTGCCTAAGGAACAGGAAATGGTTATCACAAATAACGGAAAGCCTATTGCTCTATTAACTCCTTTAAGTGATCGAAATCTTGAAGAAACTCTTTCAAGCATCAGAAGAGCAAAAGCAATAAACGCGGTTAAAATGATACAACAGGAATCATTAAAAAACGGAACTAATAATATGACATTAGAAGAAATAAATAATGAAATTAATAAGTCAAGGCAAAAACAAAAAAAATGAAAATAATATTAGATACAAATATAATTGTCTCCGCATTATTGTCTCCCAAAGGATTACCGGCAAAAATATTAAATTTGGTACTGGATGATCAGGTAAAAATAATATATCACAATAATATTTTATTGGAATATATTGATGTTTTTGGCAGGGAGCATTTTAAATTAAACCAGGAATTAGTAAATATTCTTTTGGATTTTATAGAAAAAGAAGGTTTATTTAAAATCGCATTACCGCAAAAAATAAAACTTAATGATGAAGATGACAGAATATTCTATGAATTATATAAAAGCACAGATGCGGATTATTTAATAACTGGTAATAAAAAACATTTTCCAAAAGATAAGAGAATTGTTACAGCGAGAGAGTTTATTGATACTGAATATGGAGAATTTTGAACGATATTTTTTTATGAGGAAGAGGAGAGTATAATTCGGATTTATTCTCGCAGAGACACGGAGAACGCAAAGGGTGCAGAGTTGTTGTTCGATATCTTAATAGCTTACATCATTATTTTCTGTTAAAGTATAAATAAAACTACTAAAATAATATAACTATAACTTTTTAACCACTATAAGAAAATTCTTCTCCTGTAACCTCGTCATGCATTTTTACATCTATACTTGGTGCTCTATTATCACGGTATGAATTATATATATTCATAAAATGAGCTCTGGCTTCTTCATAAGTAGAAAAGAAATCATTCACTACTAAATTACCATTTTCAAGAAACTGCTCTCTCTTAGGTAACACAGCTCCTTCCTCTTTTACAAGAACATCCGTTCCTATTCCGCGATCAAAAGCATAATTCTGGTATGAATGAACCCGATAATATGTCATTTTATTTCCTCCTGAAATTTTAAGGTAATAACATACCTTTTATTTTTTAATGGCGCATACATCGCCATTTTTTTTTCTTTATATCCTTGCCTCAGTGACTCCAACACTTCGGCAATGCTGTAATCTGCGGCAGTTGGATATCCTACTCTGCATCCTATATTACCAGAGTTAAGTTTGAAATTATGGACGAGAAATACGAAAACCACGACCACCCCAGTAGAACGGGAAGAAACCATCCCCCCGGGTAACAGAGCGAAGGTAGAATTGTCCGCCACGGTGCACGCGTCGAGTCCCAGAGTATGGACCTGTTGGATTGGTTTTATTGTCGATTGTGTAACTACCCATCCAATCCCAGCACCATTCATCTACATTTCCGCTCATGTCATAAATACCTAAACTATTAGGCGCTTTTTTTCCTACTTCACGAGGTCCTTCTCCAATATTATTTTCACGGTACCAGGCAACAGTATTTGGATCATTACTGCCAGAATAGGTAAAGTTACCAGGAGAGCCATTTCCACCTTTCGCTACATATTCCCATTGAGCTTCTGTTGGTAAACGATAACCATTTGAACCAGATACTATTTCAACAGCATCCCATTCCGAGTTACTATTATCCGGTACAGAACCCCAATCCGATGGGTTAGTACTGCCGTTTATCCTGTATGCTGGAGTTAAGCCTTCAATCATACTCAATCTGTTACAGAATACAATAGCGTTATACCAACTAACTTGGTCTACTGCACGTCTTCCTTGTATTTCACCTGGTGCTAAACCACTACCACCCCACCCAGAACCATAATTTTGCATTACAGCATGATACTGTTCCTGTGTAACCTGATACTTGCCCATGTAAAAACCGCTTATTGTTACCGTTGACACAGGAGTTACATCTCGTAGACTGTCACTTGGGTTAAGTTCTCTACCTAGTTCAAAACTGCCACTGGGCACCCAGACCATCTCTACTGGAACAATCACGCTAACTCTCGCCACATTAGATCGGACTGATGTCGCTCCTCCTGTCGCAGTAACTAAGCAATAGTAATAATATGACCCACCTGTAAGTGTTGTTGGTATTGTATAACTTGCGCTATTCGCTCCACTAATAATATTACCGCCAGTATTACTATTTGATGTATTCCTGTACCATTGATAACTAAGTGTAGCATTGTCTGTAACACTTGATACCACATTTAAACTTCCACTAATATTTCCAAAATTTACATTTGTTATTGCAGAGGGTTGTATGTTTATAGTAATTAAAGGACCAGTTACATTAACTCTCGCCACATTAGATCGGACTGATGTCGATCCTCCTGTAGCGCTAACCTCACAGAAATAAAAGTATGTCCCACCTATTAGTGTCGTTGGTATTGTAAAACTTGTACTATTCGCTCCGGTTATAACACTACCACCAGTATTGTTGTTTGTATTACTACTGTACCACTGGTAACTAAGCGTTGCTCCCAATGTAACACTTGCTGCTACATTCAAATCACTGTTAATATTTCCAAAAGCTACATCTGTTGTTGCAGAAGGCTGAGTGTCAATTGTAATTATAGGAGACGCTACATTAACTGTTGCTACACTAGATCTAACTGATAAAGCGCCTCCTGTTGCTCTAACTTCACAAAAATAAAAATATGTCCCACCTATCAGTGTTGTTGGTATTGTATAACTTGTACTATTCGCCCCGCTTATAACACTACCTCCAGTATTGTTGTTTGTTGTGTTACTGTACCACTGGTAACTAAGCATCGCTTCACCAATAACACTTGCAGTTACACCTAAACTACCAACAATATTTCCAAAAACCACATTTGTTGTTGCTGTAGGTTGAGTGTCGATTGTAATTACAGGAACTGCTACATTAACTCTCGCCACACCAGATCGAACTGGTGCCGCTCCACCAGTAGCTCTAACCTCACAGAAATAATAGTATATCCCAACAGCGAGCGTCGTAGGTATTGTAAAATTAGCATTTGTAGCACCGCTTATAATACTTCCTCCAGTATTGCTATTCGTTGTATTGCTATACCACTGATAACTAAGGGTAGCTTCCAGTGTTACATTTGCCTCCACATTCAAATTATTGTTTATGTTTCCAAAAACAACATTTGTTGTTGCCACAGGTTGAGTATTGATAGTTATTACAGGAGGCTCTACATTAACTCTCGCCACGTTTGATCGGACTGATGCTGCACCTCCTATCACAGTGACCAGACAATGGTAATAATAAGTCCCGCCTGCAAGTGTGGTTGGTATAGTAAAACTCGAACTTGTAGCTCCGCTAATAATACTACCGCTGGTATTACTGTTTGTTGTACTGCTGTACCACTGGTAACTAAGTGTACCGCTTGTGGTACTTGCCGCTACATTTAAACTACCGCTAATACTTCCAAAAACTACATCTGTTGTCGCAAAAGGTTGAGTGGTGATAGTAATTACAGGAGCCAATATATTTACTCTCATTACATTGGTACGAACTGGTGCTGCTCCTCCTGTCGCAGTAACCAGACAATAGTAGTAATATGTTCCAGGCGCGAGAGTTGCTGGTATAGTTAATGAGTCCAAGTGTGATGCTCCACTTACAGCAGTGCCGCCAACATTACTGTTTGCCGTGTTTCTATACCATTGAAAACTAAGCGTAGCATTGCCTGTAACACTTGCATCCCAATAAAAAAAGTTGTTTGTACTTCCATAAGCTAGCTCTCTTACTGTAGGAGGCTGGGTGACAATAGTAATTACAGGAGCTGTTACATTAACTCTGGCAACATCAGATCGAATAGACACTGTTCCGTTGGCTATACTGACTTCGCAAAAGTAATAATATGTTCCAGTCGTGAGTGTCGCTGGTATTGGAAAACTGGAGTTTGTCGCTCCTAAAAACCTAATTCCACCGGTATTGCTGTCTATTGTATTACTGTACCATTGGTAACTGGGTGTAAAGCCGCCTGGCACACTCGCCGGCGCGCTCAAATTGCCGCTTATGTTTCCGGCAATTACACTTGTTGTTGCAGCAGGATGCCAATTAAAAGTAATAACAGGAATAGGTATAATGGTAGCAGTCGGTTCGCTGGTAACACTGCCGGAATTATCTGAACGGGTAACAGTTACGCTAATAGTTGAACCTATATCGGCAGCTAACGTTTTAGGTAACTGACGTTTTTTTGTGCCCGATAAGGAAAATGCGTAAGCATTTTACGGGCACAAAAAAAATGTGGCGGAGTAAAACGACCCTACCCTAAAGGGTAGTGCGCATAACGGAAATGCTGTGTAAGTCTATGTCTCATAAGGACTTAGCGTTGCTGGTTCAGTCTAACCTAAAATTAAGATTTGGGTGTGTGTGCTGTTGTGACAGCAATATCCCAAAAAGAGGTTTTTATGAGA
>Ga0123356_10001401_pt1 | contig 26706 bp, 13 predicted proteins | sample TergutEmb28metaG_2_FD_92546 | JGI IMG/M metagenome (GOLD analysis project Ga0123356, IMG submission 92546) | Embiratermes neotenicus P3 segment gut microbial communities from Petit-Saut dam, French Guiana - Emb289 P3 | ecosystem: Host-associated > Arthropoda: Insects > Digestive system > Gut ...
AATAATATGAGAACAACATTATTAACCCTTATCCTCCTGCTTTTCTTGTGCTTACATGCACAGGATATTCGCTGGCAAGAAGAAGCCAAGCTAACATACATCTTTGAAATTACGCATGATGAAGCGGGGAAGTTTTTAAAATTTACTCTCAAAGACAGCCTGTTAATCAAGAAGATGTTGCATACGCCGCGAGGCGCTTTCTCCGGGCAATGGAGAGATAAGCCAAAGCAAGGGCATTTTATTTTGGCTGAAATTGATCAGGGAAAAGTCAATTATCGCTATGCCTCTATCGTTCCGTTTCAAGTTTTTATGTTTAAAGAATATGGTGCATTTACTTTGCAAATTGTGGATGCGAATGATAACCTCCGTGAGGATGCCAAACTGTTTTTTCGACGTGCCGGGTATTGGAAACGTTGGAAAGATATGCCCATCCCCTTCAATAACAAAAGTCGCACTTATACTGTTGATGAGTACTCTATTAATGCAGATGAACTGTTAATGGTTGTATTGGATGATTTTTGCGCCCTGTTTGATATGTCGAAAAACCTGATCACTCCACGAAATAGAATTTTTAACAGTTTCGATAATACGCCCACCTTTTACAGCTACCTGATTACCGATAAAAACAGATACAAGCCGGGCGAAACCATACGCTTTAAATCATACGCACTTTATGGAAACGAAATATGGCTTGATAGCCGCCCTAAACCATTGGATGGCAGATTGGAAGTTCAGATGCAAACCGATCTTCGTAAGCGTTACGATTTCAAGAAAATAGATACAATTTCTCCCTATCGTCCGGGCAGCTACGCAGGCGAGATTGTGCTGCACGATTCTTTACAACTCAAATTAGACAAGAGTTATTCTATTCAATTGTGCGATAAAAGAGGAAGGGTTGTGGCTACCACGCAATTCAGATACGAAGATTACGAACTTTACGACAATCGGTTAGAAATTGAGTTATCCTTCGATCATTACGCCCCTTTTGCCAATACTGTTGAAATAAAGGCTTTGGATGTAAATGGTTTGTTTTTGCAGGATGTGCAAGCCGAAATCACTGTGAAACGAGGTGATGTATCTCAAGTGTTTACCGATCTGCTGCAATTGCCCGATACATTGATGTATAAACGCATTGATTTAGAAAACGATAAACCCACCATAGTAGAAATTCCGGCTGATCTCTTCGGCGAATCAAATTGTGCATACCGTGTAAATGTCAAAGTATTAACTTACGACAATCAACTGCTTGTTTCTCACGGATATGCCGCTTTTTACAAATCTACCTGCGATCTTGTTACCTTTACCCGCAACGATACGGTGTGCTTTGAGTGGCAAGAGATGGGAGAACCCAAAAAGATACAGGCACAATTTTGGGAAAACGATTACAATGCACGAAAAACGGTTGATCTTCCATACGAAATTCCTTTTAATCAATGGGACAGGCAATACAATTTTCGGGTTGATTCGTTAGATTATCGTGAAAATTTTGCGGTTTCTTCTTTTGATAATCAATTGGATATTGCAGGAGGTTTTCGCGCCGATTCGCTCTGTGTTACTTTGGTAAATCCTTTGAATTTAGAACTTTCATGGTATATTTATCAAGGAGGGCGTTTATTGGAAAAAGGATCCGGAACAGCATTTGATTACCAATATCCGAAAACGAACTTAGATAAGGTGCATTACGTTGATTTCTTTTATATTATGGGTGGAAAAGAACAAACATACCGGAGAACCTTTGTTCCGGAAATTGATTTTTTGGATGTTGCTATTGACTTGCCCAACCGCATTTACCCGGGACAAACATTAGACGCTACCATTTCTGTAAAAGATATTTGGGGCAAACCGGTAAAGGATGTTGATCTCACGGCGTTTGCATACAACAGCCCGTTAAATTATCATGTAGCGGATTTGCCCAATTACGGAACGCCTCCCCAAACACGCGAAAAACGCGCCGACTATTCCATTCGGGAGAAAAAACTTGGGCTGAACGTTCCTTTTCATCATGATTACTGGAATGAAAAACTGTGCTTGGATACATTGAAATATTTTCAGTTTACTTTTCCGAGAAACAAAATGTTTTTGCATACGGTACATACGCCCGATTCTACCACGCAAGTAGCGCCTTACGTGATGAAAAACGGTATGGCGGTGAATATTTATGTAATTGAAATAAACAACCAACCGGTACATTTCTCATGGACGGAACAACCAAAACGTTACTCTTTTCTCGTGATAGACACAGGTAAACAAATGCTTACGCTTCGTTTGCACGACAGAGCAATTATTTTAGATTCTCTTTATTTTGAAACAGGAAAGAAAACCATTCTCAGCATTGACATGGATTCTCTGCCGGAAAATGCCAAAACTGTAATGTTAGATACACGCGACAAAAAGGGCAGATACCAATTTACAAATGCAGAAAAGAGAACCTATCAATCTCTTATTTCGCGGTTTCCTGTAAGCTCCCCACGTGATTATATCTATTTGAAAAAAGAGCATATCATATATCCCATTTTTCATTCCTGTTTTCATAATTGGTCTCGTGAGATAGTGGTTGGACCTTTACCACAGGGATATATGGAGTATTGCGGAGGGATTCGCTACCGGCACGAAGGCGGGTTTTCATACAAATTTGAAGAAAATGTGGTGTATAAATATCCATTGGAAGCCTCTCCTGAGTTTATTCGTTTTTCATCTACTTATAATATAACAAAGCTGAATGATTTTGCGCTTACGCCGCAACTCTTCAATCAAATTGTTGAAAATTGCCAAAAAAAAATACCTTGGTATCCCCGTAATGTCAGAATAACACAAAACAACAGATTGCACGACAACAAAATAATAGACATTGACCTACCCATACATCCCGATTCAATCGGCACAACAAATTTGATATTCAGAAATGTGGAAACACAGCAATTGCTACTTCCTGCAAGACGGGTAACCAACAGCAATTTAGAATACAATGTTATTCCACCGGCTACTTACGATATCATTCTTTTTTATGATGACGGTAGTTTTATCCGCTTCGACAGTTTAACGCTGAAGCCCTACACTTATACTAAAGTCAATATGACACACCTGCCTTTGCAGCAAAAAGATTCGCTTATCTTGCACAGTGATGTAACTCGCCACTCAGATGTTGGGGCAACTACTCAAAATGTTAGAAATGTTTCACCTGTTCAAAGTAAATTTAGTGAGGAAAATAGTAATTTGCGGGAAAATAGAAGTTATAGCGGTGGTGGAGCCAGTACCATTAAAGGTGAAGTTAAAGATCAGAACGGCAACCCCGTTTCAGGCATGCAAATTCTTTTAAAACAAGATGATAGAGTAGTGAATGGCGCTTACACCGACGATCTGGGCGCCTATCAAATCTTTGGCGTCCCTGCCGGTACTTATGACATTACTGCACAAGGAATGATCAATTGTTTAACCATGCATACCGAAACCGGTATTTATGTGCCAAGTTCTGAAGTAAGGTTTATTAATCTTTCTATTGACTGCTCTTCAACGGAATTGCAAGAAGTGGAAGTAGTATTCGTACCTCCTGTTTTCTCTCAAGACAATACTACATCGTATGCAAAACTAACCGGCGATGAAGTTCGGAAAACACCGGGGCGTTCTATTAATGCAACCTTAGGCGGAGTTGAAAGTGTGGATGGTTATACTACATCAGTGCGTGGCAATCGTGCCGATGGGCAGCAAACTGTTATTGATGGCGTGCGAGTTAGAGGGAATGACGATGTTTATTCAAAAGAAAAGGAAATCGGAAAAGTTTACAAACTCCAATCTGAAATGTTTGACGATGAACTTCAAGAGAAACAACGCGAAACGGAGGAACGTTTATACAATGAACTCTTGCAGTTAAACAGTTTGCGAAGCAATTTTTCGGATGTTGGTTTTTGGGAGCCGCAACTCTACTCCGACCAAAACGGTGAAGCTAAATTTACCGTTACTTTTCCTGATAATATTACACAATGGAATACAATAGTTTACGCAATGAATCGAAAACTTCAAACGGCTACGTTGCGTAAAAATATCCGATCTTACAAACCTTTGATGGCGGAACTGAAAAATCCGCAGTTTTTGGTGGTGGGAGATACTTCGTATTATGCAGGAAATATCCGCAACTATACCCACAACAGCGAAATTGCAGGAGAAGCGCTATTTATTATCGGTGATGATACCACTTCACGAAAAGAGATTCGCTTTACCTCTTCTTTTCAGGATAAAATGCAGGTTACCCCTTCAACAACCGACAGCTTAACCACTACTTATCTGTTTCACCGCGATGATGGATATTCTGATGGTGAAAAAAGGAGCATTCCTGTTATCCCGCGTGGAACTGAAATTGCCGATGGAACGCTGCAATTTTTAAAACCCGGAGATAAAAAAAATATTTCCGCCGGTAATCAGGAAGAGATTCACATAACACTTACTGCCAGCCCATTAGATATTTATGTGAATACTACTTATTATCTGCGCAACTACCGCTATGATTGCAATGAACAATTGGCATCGAAATTGATTGGATTGTTGAAACTTAAGATGTATCAAGAATATGCAGGCAAACGTTTTAGAGATGATAAACATATTGAAAACATTATCAGTAAATTAGTTAAAAACAGGAATGAAAACCAATTGTGGTCGTGGTGGGGAATTTCCCGAAACACCAATTACTGGATGTCGGCGCACATCATTCGCGCTTTAACACAAGCACACAGAGCCGGTTATGCGGTAAATTTAGACATTAACCAGGATTATGTTTATACCAAAAGATACCGTTTTAATTCATTACAAGATATTGACATACTCAATGCTGTATCTGAAGCGGGAGCACCGCAGAATTATGCGGCAGCCCTTGAACTTTTCGACCGTGAAATTGCTGAAAAAGAACATCAGGCAGATTCCATAGCCCGTGCCAGAAAAACAAAAAACACCACCTCCTACTTGAACGAAAAATTGCTCTTGCTTGAGATTAGACAACAACAAAAGATTGACTATTCTTCCGACAGTATTAAAAAATATCTGAAAACAGACGTCTTGGGCGCCGTTTACTGTGATGATGACAAAGCAGGGCAATGGAATAACAAAACATTGGCTAACACACTCATTGCTTACCGCATTGCAAGCAAAGATTCTACTTTGATGCATCTGAAAGAAGCCATGCAGATCTATATTCTACGCACCAAAGACCGAGGTTGGAATACCTATCAGGCATCTTCGGCAGTAATGACCATTCTTCCCGATTTATTAGCCGATTCGGCGAATAAAAAAGCGCCTTCCACTGTAATTTTGTCGGGCAAAGAGCAAAAAACGCTCACGGAATTTCCTTACACCATAACCCTTTACCCTGGCGAGCAGCTGCAAATTGAAATGAAAGGCGGCATCTCGCTCATTTATTCCGATTATCAATTGAAGCGAGTAACCACAGAACATACCGGCGATGCTTTTATAGTAGAAACCTTTCTCAACAAAGATAACCTCATTGCCGGCGAAAAAGCAACGTTGCATGTTACCCTGCAAGTAAAACAAGCCAATGCAGAGCACGTAATGATTGAAGTGCCCATTCCCGCCGGCTGCAGTTATGCTTCAAAAAAGCCGAATTACTTTTACGGATATGAAACCTATCGGGAGCATTTTAAAGACAGAGTTGTTATTTTTTGTGAGAAATTGCCCGTTGGAACTTACGAGTATAAAATAGAGTTACTTCCCAGATACACAGGCAATTATTTTCTCAATCCTGCAAAGGTGGAGATGATGTATTTTCCGGTTGTCTATTCAAATAATGATGAGCGAAAAGTGCGGGTTGAATAAAAGATGTATCTTCGCCCCCGTTTTGTTAAAACAATACATCACTTTAAATTAACATATTATGATTAAAAAAGCAACAAGCAGCCAGCAGGCTATCGAACTGGAAGACAAGTACGGAGCGCACAATTATCACCCACTCCCCGTTGTACTTGCAAAAGGTGAAGGACCTTTTATGTGGGACGTTGAAGGAAATAGATACTATGATTTCCTTGCTGCATATTCAGCAGTAAACCAAGGACATTGCCATCCGAAAATTGTTGAGGCAATGTGCGAGCAGGCGAAAACACTTACCCTGACTTCTCGTGCTTTCTACAACGACATTCTGGGCGTTTTTGAGAAGTATATTACCGATTTTTTTAAGTACGACAAGGTGCTTATGATGAACTCAGGTGCAGAAGCCGATGAAACAGCGCTGAAACTTTGCCGCAAATGGGCTTACAAAGTAAAAGGTATTCCTGAAAATCAAGCTAAAATTATTTGCTGCGACGGTAACTTCCATGGCAGAACCATCACCATCGTTTCTATGTCAAGCGATCCCGATTCTTTCGGCGGTTATGGACCCTTTACCCCCGGTTTTATTCGTATCCCTTACAACGATTTGAATGCTTTGGAAGAAGCATTGAAGGATGGAAATGTTGCAGGGTTCCTGCTTGAACCTATTCAAGGCGAAGCCGGAGTGTATGTTCCCGATGATGGCTATCTGAAAAAAGCATACGACTTGTGTAAAGCACACAATGTATTGTTTATTGCCGATGAAATACAAACCGGTATTGCACGTACAGGAAAAATGTTGGCTTGTGATCATGAAGGCGTAAGACCTGACATGCTACTGCTCGGAAAAGCGCTTTCCGGTGGTGCATACCCTGTTTCAGCAGTGCTTGCCGATGATGAAATCATGCTCACCATTAAACCCGGAGAACACGGCTCTACTTATGGCGGAAACCCTGTTGCCTGTAAAGTAGCCATGGTAGCTCTCGATGTAATTAAAGAAGAAAACTTGGTAGAAAAATCCGAATATTTAGGAAAAATCTTTCGCGATGAAATGAGATCCATTAATAGCGATATGATTGAGCTCGTGCGCGGAAAAGGACTTATGAATGCCATTATTATTCGTCCTAAAAATGGAAAAACTGCATGGGACGTGTGCTTGAAAATGAAAGAGTTGGGCGTGCTTGCCAAACCCACACACGGACATATCATCCGCTTTACGCCTCCTTTGGTAATTACCGAAGAACAACTTCGCGAAGCCATTGAACTCATTAAGAAAGCAATATTGTCTTTTGAATAAATGATTTTTGATTAGGTAATTAGATGATTAGATGATCACTCTTTAAACCTTAAACTTTAAACTTTAAACTTTAAACCTTAAACTTTAAACCTTAAACCTTAAACCTTAAACCTTAAACTTTTGGATACTTTGGACAGTTCTGAAAATAGTGCTTTGGTGAATGATTTTATCAATTGTATGGATAATAATCTATCTCAATATTTCGATTCTGATGATATGGAATTGATTATTGAGGAGTTGATGAATCTATTTGATTTTAAGCATCTTGCGTTAGCTATTGATTATGCTATTGCGCAGTTTCCGAATGAATCCCTGTTTCGTTTTTATAGAGTTAAAAAATATATTCTTGAATATCAAATGGAGAATGCGGAAAAGGAGCTGGAGGAGATTGAACGCTCATTCCCTCCTTCCGCTGATCTTTATATTGAAAAAGTATTTCTGTCGAATATGACCAATAAAAAAACAGGACAAACCATTAAGTGGCTGAACAAAGCGTTGGCGTTAGAACCGAACGATCCCGATATCCACTTTTTGATGGGACATGAATATGTAAGAAAAAACGACATTCTTGCCGCCATTAAACATGTGTGTCTTGCGCTGCAAAGCGACCCCATTTTCGGCGAAAATCTGTTTACCTATTCTTATCTCTTTGAAGAACTTGACAAACCAACAGAAGCCATTGAGTTTTTTACCATTCTCACAGAAGAGTTTCCATTTCTTGGCGCTGCCTGGTTTGGCTTGGGATTCACCTTGAGTTGGAGCAGCCGGTTTGAAGAAGCCATCGACGCCTACAACTTTGCCCTTACCTGCGATGGCGATATTGCCGCCGCGCATTTCAATATGGCAAACGCTTTCTTTGAATTGAAAAATTACGATAAAGCGCTCTACCATTATTTTGAAGCATATAATCTTGATAAAGAAGACTTTCAGGCGCTTACCAATATAGGAGACTGTTATGCCGTGCAAAAATGGTTCGAAGAGTCGCTGGAATATTATTATAAAGCTTATGACCTGAGCCCTGTTCACAATGAAGCAGTTCTGGGAATTGTGAATGCTTTAAGCGAGTTGGGAAAAATTGCAGAAGCACGTGTTTTTGTAGAAAATGCCTTCGAAAAAAATCCCCAAAATATTGATCTCTTATTCTCTGTTGCCGCTTTCTTTGAAACAGAAGAAGATGCTGATTTTATTTATAAGTTATCTAAACTAACTCTCAACCATTTAGAAAACAGTGAACACTTTTTCTTTATCATCGCCCAATTTTGCATTTACAACAAGATGTATGAAGTGGGAATCAATATTGTGAATGAATTTATTTTTAGTGAATATGTTAAGGACGAAATAACACGTTCTAAGATGTGCTATTATATGGCGGCGCTCTATTTTTTGAATGAAGATATTGTGCGTGGAAGCAGCTACCTCTGCGATGCACTGCTCGTAAACTACGAATGGCATAAAACATTCATGGAATTATCCCCACTACTGGAAACCTATCCGGAAGTATTGAAATTGATAGAGTTGTACGCTTGAGTGGGCAAAGCAGGCGGAAAAGCTTATTGAAAAGCGCCTTAATAAAATTAAAGTTCAGACCTCACCTTTCTCAAATCCAACAAGTTCGTTGGCGAATTATCCAATCCGCTAATGCTCTTTTGTACAAACCGCACTTTTTTGTCGTAAAAAAGAACAACCACTGGCGCATCTTCCATCAACAAAGAATCTAATACAGTATAGTATTCATTTCTAAGAATTTCATCGGTAATGGTTTGCGATTTTTCAAAAAGTTTATCAAAGGTTGGGCTCACATAATGGGTATAGTTTGAGCCATAAGGTTGAAGGTTTTTGGAGTAGAAAAGCGACAAGTAGTTTTCGGCATCCGGATAGTCGCAAATCCAGGAGCCTCTAAAAAAGGGTAATTGGTAACTGCGCATCATTTGCCGTTGCTGTGCCGCCTGCTGTACCTCCAGCGAAATGCGAATTCCTATTTTACTGAGTTCATGCTGAATATATTGACACAAATCTATATAGCTTGCCGAAACTGAGAGCGGAATTACCGGCAAACCATCACCATTGGGGTAGCCGGCTTGTTGCAGCAGTTCCAGCGCTTTTTGCGGATCGTAGTGATAGCCTTTAACACGCTCAGGGTTGAAAGAAGCCATGCCCATAGGTACAAAGCCGCTGGTGCCTGCATATCCCATATTGTTGCGCAAATAGCGAATCATTTTCTCTCTATCAAAACCATAATTAATAGCCTGCCGTATCTCTTTTATTAGCAAGGGATTGTTTTCTTTTTCTTTCAATAAAAAACCAAAATATTCGGTGTTGAGGTATGGACCGGTTTGTAACGTAATCTTATTGGCAAACTCTTCTTGCAATGCTCCTTCTTTGGTGAGCAAAGCATCTTTGTAGCAAGCTTCAATGCCGGAGATAAAGTCTAAATTCCCTTTCATAAATTCCATGAATGCCACTTGTTTATCTATAATAAAAGAGATGGCAACTGCATCTAAATAGGGTAGGGGAGTATTGTTTTCATCTCGCTCGAAATAGTTTTCGTTTTTGCGCAACACCAATTTTATACCCTCTTCCCATAGTTGAAACTGAAAAGGGCCTGTTCCTACAGGATATTTTCTGAAATCTTTGCCATATTTAGATATCACTTCTTGCGGTAGCACTGAAGCGTATTTCATGGCAAGTATTCCCAAAAACGGCGGAAATGGTTCAACCAAAACAATTTGAAATACAGTGTCATTCAATGCAAAAAAGGCGTAGTTGCCGAGGTCATTTTTGGATACTTTTTGAAAAACCCACGCACCCGGCGAGGCAACTTCAGGATTTACAATTCTGTTGAAACTATATACAAAGTCGGCGGCGGTTACTTTTCGGGGTGTTTCCCAAACATAATTTGCAGTGTTTTGAAAATAAACATCATCACGAAGATAGAAGGTGTAAGTTCTGCCATCTGGGCTAATTGTCCAATTTTTGGCAATCATCGGAACAATGTGCAACGAATCGTCCAAGTTCACCAAGCCGTTGTACAGCATATTGCACACCCAAATTCCTGCCTGCCCAGAAGCATACGCAGGATCAAGCGATTGTATGCCCACAGCTTCATTGTACCGAAATATTTTTTTATTTGAAGTAGTTGGGGATGAGCAGGAAATACACAATAAGACCAGATAAGTAATGAATAAAAGTAAAGGAGTTTTTTTTATCATTTTTTGTGGCAAAAATAAATTTTTATTTTGCCTGCAAAAATTACTACAAGATACTATAATATTAAATATCGTATATCTTTGCAACTTAATTTTAAAAAATGTAAAAAACTATGTTGTACGATGTTTCAAAATTAGACCTGCTATATGCAGGAAAAACCAAAAATGTGCATGCACTGCCTAATGGTAATATCCTTTTGCAGTTTACAGACAAAACTACCATGAACGAGAAAGGAGAAGAAGACCCTGGAGGTAATTTAGTAGGGAAATCTGTGGAAGGTTCAGGACGTGCATGTATTCTTATGACAAAGCATTTTTTTAAGCTGTTTGAAGAAGCCGGTATCCCTACTCACCTTGTAAATATTGATGTAGATGATTTACAAATTGAAGTAAAGCGTGTAGCGCCAATCGGAGAGAACGTTTGCTTAGAAAAAGGTTCAGGTGTTGAATGGATTGGACGTTGGATTGCCACAGGATCCTTTGTTAAACACTACGCTAAATACATTGCCGATGGACATCAATTTACAAAACCGTTTGTTCATGCCACGTTGAAAGATGACGAGCGGGGAGACCCCTATATTGATGATTATACGCTTGACAGGTTGAGAATTTTGAGTGCTGATAAATTTCAAATTCTTAAAGGATATACCGAAAAGGTTGCCGAAATTATGAAAAGTGAATTTATCAAGTTGGGCTGCGAACTCTATGATTTCAAAGTAGAATATGGCGAAGATCTAAACGGAAATTTAATCCTCATTGACGAAATTGGTCCCGGCTCCGCCAGAATATTTAAGAATGAAAAGAAAATGACCAAGCCTGAAATAGGAAATCTTTTCGAATAGCAGTTCGAGAAAATTCGTTATCTGTTTATATTGGTATTAATGAGATTTTTGCGAGTGCCTTATTCATTCTGCAAACCGCTTCATCAACTCCAATAAAACCAATGATTTCAAACAGATCAGGACCTTTTGAATCTCCTACTAAAGCGAGCCGCAGACAATTCATTATTTGCCCCATATTGAGTTGATTTTCTTGAATAAACGCTATTACTTTGTCGTGGGCAGTTATTTTATCGAAAGGATTTACAGCAGTAAGAATATCAATGATTTGCCTCAAATGCGCCGGCGTATCTTCTTTCCATCGTTTTTTAATCACTTCAGGATTATAGGTTTCAGGCGCCTGAAATAAGAAATCGCACTGATTCCAAAAATCGTTAGTGAAATAAACACGCTCTTTTACTAAAACAACTGCTCTTTCAATTTTATCTAAGGCAGGATGGATGTTTTTTTCTGCTAATTGTTGGGCGAAAATTTCCGCTAATTTTGCATCCGTTTTTTGTTGTATATAGTAATGATTAAACCACTTGGCTTTATCCAGATCGAATTTTGCACCGCTTTTGCTTACTTTTTCCAATGAAAAACTTTCAATCAACTGTTCCATGCTCATTACTTCTTCTTCTGTTCCCGGGTTCCAACCTAACAAGGCAAGGAAGTTGTTCACCGCTTCGGGCAAATATCCGCTTTCACGGTAACCGGATGATATTTCGCCGCTGGCGGGATCTCTCCATTGCAAGGGAAATACGGGAAATCCGAGCCTGTCGCCGTCTCTTTTGCTCAACTTCCCGTTTCCATCGGGTTTAAGTAACAATGGTAAATGTGCAAATTGGGGCGACTGCCATTCAAAAGCTTTGTAGAGCATTACGTGCAATGGTGCAGAGGGTAGCCATTCTTCGCCGCGAATAACGTGCGTAATCTCCATCAAATGATCATCCACTACATTGGCTAAATGATAGGTGGGCAACCCATCGGATTTGAAAAGCACTTTGTCGTCTAATAATTGCGCGTTTATTTTCACTTCTCCACGAATCAAATCGCAAATCAGAATTTCAGTGTTCTCAGGATATTTAAAACGAACAACATAATTTTTCTTCAATTTTTCAGCCGTTTCTTCGGAAGATAATGTTAATGAATTACACATCAGGGTTCGTGTATTCATATCATATTGAAATGTTTTCTTTTCGGCTTCGGCTTCTTTGCGTTTGATTTCTAATTCTTCCGGCGTGTCGAACGCATAATATGCCCAACCTTTTTCAATCAATTCATCTGCATATTTTTTATAGATTTGCATCCGTTCCGATTGTTTGTATGGAGCATGTTTTCCACCCACGTGCACCCCCTCGTCAAAAGTGATGCCTAACCATTTAAAGGATTCAATAATATACTCTTCAGCGCCGGGCACAAAGCGTGTTTGGTCGGTATCTTCAATACGGAGTAAGAGTTTGCCGTTATGTTGTTTGGCAAAAAGATAATTGTACAGGCAAGTGCGAACGCCACCAATATGTAGCGGACCTGTAGGGCTTGGGGCAAAACGAACGCGAACCATTTACGAATAGCATTAAGGTTTATATTCTGTCCATGGCCGGAATCCTAAATGATAGGTTTTAGAGCCAAAACACAATGAATCCATAGTTGACTTATCAATAGAAAAATATCCATTTAAAGCTTTAACTCTTGAAGAGAAGAAGCCAAATGCATTTCCTTCAGAAGCAGATAGATTAGTGTAGGTATTAGTAACTTGAACAAAAGAGGAGGTAGGCTGATTGGAAACCAAAAAGTTGATCATGCTTTCACCGGCTGCCCAGGCTTCAATTTCAATACAAGTACCATTCGAGCCGGGAAACCCCATATACCTTACGATGTTTGCATTTGGTTTTAACTGTGTTGCAATATCATCAAAGAAAGTTGGAGTAAATTCTTTACGCAATTCTCCGTAATCATTTGGGGTAAATACTTCACCTACTCGTGAAGTAATATTCTTAACTATTTTACCTACCTTTACAATCTCATTGGTTTTAATATCTACTTCAAAATAGATAAAATTTACATGAATTTCGTAGCCTCTGGCATTAGCAGCAGGAGTAAAATAAACATACTTTGCAGTTAGCATATTGAATGACAAATTAGCTATTTTAAAAATACCTACCAGCGGCGTTCTCCCTTCGGTTATATTCCCATTAAGTTTGTTAATTATCTTAATGTTATAAATTTTACTTTGATCTAATGTCTCTTTCGTATGGTAGATAATTCTTTCCTCCTTGTAATAAAACACTCCTGAATCTCTTGGAAAGTCGTGAGTAATATGAAGTGGAATATCGGGGCGCATAGTTCTTTGCTCCCCATCATATTCTTGTAAGAAAACCAAGATATCGTTATGATAATAAATGCTATCGGGGTTTTGGGCATCAATGAATGCAGCTCCGTTTTCATTAGGTTGAAAACCCTTGTAAATTTTTACATAGTGAATGGAATCCTGATAATTCAAAATACCATAAACTACAGGAACATCCTTAAAGGGAGCATTCAAATTAAAATTCGGCTTACAAGCAGTAAGCAAACATACTAAACATACAAATGATAATAAATAACTGTTTTTCATCTGAATATAATTTTAAAGATTTAAGAATTTAAAGATTTAAGAATTTAATGGTTCGTGATTAGTGGTTTAGATTTTCTCCCGCTGGCGGGGGATTAAGGGGGCGGAGTTTAATGATTAACGTTTTACTACTTTTTTTATTATTTCGCCCGCTTCCGTGTTTATTTTCCTTAAACCCGCAAGCATTTTCCAAAATAATTAACGAAGCACTGTAAATAAAATATTTACAACGCTTTTATGTTTGAAAAATTTCACTATTTCAGCGCAAATCCGTATAATTATATTTTTATTTTCGCAACCATTTTAATCATTCAAAATAATTCGTATGAAAAAGTTTTTATTACCTCTGTTACTGTTAGTTATACCACAGATTTTGTTCGCACAAATATCCAAAAAAGAACAAAGTGAAGAATTAAGAAAAAATGCAAAAGAAATAAAATTTCAGGAGCACATTGGAACGCCCTCGTTCATTAGCTTTCGTGATGATTTTTACATTTCTCACGAACAAGCTATTGAATATTCAAAAGGTTTTTGTTCAGCAGAAAATGTTGACTTTATGCTAAAAAACCAACAAACGAGTAAAGACGGCAAACTGCTTTACCGGTATGAACAGACTATTGCCGGATATCCTGTTGAATTTACAGCATGGCATATTCATGAAAAAAACGGAAAAGTAACTGCTGTGAATGGAGATATCATTGATATTAATGATTTTGATGCGAAATTTACTATTTCGGAAGAAGAAGCATTATTAGTTGCGCTGAACCATATCGGAGCAGAAATCTATATGTGGATGGATGATAAAGAAGAACAAAATTTAAAAATGATGCTCAACGATGATCAAGCAACTTATTATCCAACAGGCACAAAGGTTATTGCCCCTGTTCAGCCCAATATTAAAAGGAATAAATTAAGAACCGCTTACAAGTTTAATATTTATTCCATAAAACCTTACGACAGAAAAATGGTATATGTGGATGCTCAAACGGGGGAGATTCTTTTTGACTTGCCCTTAATTCACTTCAATGATGCCATTGGAACTGCCCATACACAATATAGCGGCATCAGGGAAATCAATACCTATCTTAATGGAACGCAATATATTTTGCAAGACAATACGCGTGGAAACGGTATTAAAACATTAAATTGCCAGAATGGTATTAATTATGGCGCTGCTGTAAATTTTTTGGATGACGACAATATTTGGAATAATGTAAACCCACAGATGGATGAATATGCCACTGACGCCCATTTCTCAACCATGTCAACGTATGATTATTATTTTAATATTCATAATAGAAACAGTATAAACGGCAATGGGTTTGCCCTTCTGTCGTATGTGCACTTCAATCTTATTCAATATGGGTATAGTAATAATATCAATGCTTTTTGGAACGGTCAATGTATGACTTATGGAGACGGAGCTATAAATCAAGGTATTACACCGCTAACAACTATAGATATTTGCGGACATGAAGTTACGCATGGATTAACACAATTTACTGCCAACTTAACTTATGCTTATGAATCGGGAGCGCTAAGCGAAGCTTTCAGCGATATTTTCGGAAAAGCCATTGAATATTATGCTGTTCCTGAATTGGCAAACTGGTTGATGGGAGACAAAATGGGGTTACCTCTCCGTTCCTTGTCAAATCCGAAAGCCTATCAACTTCCCAATACTTATCATGGGCAATATTGGTACACAGGAAGTGGAGATAATGGAGGCGTTCATTACAACTGCGGTCCTCTTGCTTACTGGTTTTATCTACTGTGTGAAGGGGGATCGGGTGTGAACGATAATGGTCACGCTTATCAAGTGCAGGCAATTGGGATGGAAAAGGCAGAACAAATCGCTTTTAAAACATTAACCGAATATTTATCCTCAAGTTCGCAATATATTGACGTTTACACTTATGCAATCATCGCTGCCGGTGAATTATTTGGCGGCTGCTCTCCGGAAGTACAAATGGTAGGCAACGCTTTTTATGCCATTGGAGTCATTACCGAACCTTATGAAAGTGTAACTTCCGCAAATTTTAAAGCTGCAGAAACCATGTTTTGCTCAGTTCCCGCTACAGTATCATTTGCCAACAAAAGCGTTAACGGTATCAATTACTTGTGGGATTTTGGTGATGGCACTACCTCAACAGAGACCCACCCTGTGCATACTTACTCGGATGAAGGTTTTTACACAGTAACGCTCTCTGTGGATGGCGGCGAGTGCGGCAGCGAAACAATAACTAAAGAAAACTACATTAAAATTGATGAATCGTATCTCTGCGGATTCAACATGCCTAACTCCGGTCAAATAAGTAAAGTAGGCTGCGTGGGAGTTTTTTACAGCCCGGGATGGCCCAATAATTACCCTAATAATGCAAACTCAATACTCACTATTCATGCTCCGGGAGCCGAAAATATTGTTTTAACGATAGAAGAATTTGATATTGAACCCGGTTCGGGAAGCACTTGCAATTACGATTATATTGCCTTTTATGATGGAAGTTCCACCAGCGCCCCTAAAATTAATAACACTAATTATTGCAACACCACCGGAAATCCCGGAACTATAGCATCTACCGGAGAATATATTACCATCCGGTTTGTTTCAGATGTTGGATTAACATTCTCCGGATTTAAAATAGTTTTCCAGTGTTCGGGAATCTCCACACTGCCTAAAGCCAATTTCTCGGCAAATACTCAAAAAACATGTAGCGGTTTGATTGAATTTTTAGACAATTCAACCAACAACCCTGATGAATGGCTGTGGAATTTTGGTGACGGTAATACCAGCTCTTTACAAAGTCCTGCTCATCAATATTTGCAAAATGGAAGCTATACGGTGAGCTTAACGGTCGCGAATGAATCAGGAACAGATACCAATATAAAAGAGAACTTTATAACAGTTGCAATCCCTAATGCACCTGAAATAGGAGAGATAGAAGGATGTAAAAATTCTGAATTTGAAATTATTCTTGATTTGGAAGGCACGGCATACTGGTATGGAAGCATCACCGACGAAGAGCCTGTTCATATTGGAAATAATTGGATTCATTCTCCTATTGAGGAAAGTATTACCTATTTCGTGCGTGAAGTATCCAAAGCGCCGGGGTGGAGTATTGACGAATTTTGCACTTCTTTTTTTGCAGAAGCGTTGATTGTTCCGGTAATATGTTTATCAATAAATGAAAACAACTTAGAAAATATTACCATTTCACCAAACCCATCCAAAGGGCTGTTCTTTGTGAATGGTTTGAGGGAAGGATTTGATTATAGGTATATTGTAACAGATATTGCCGGAAAAATTATCATTGATAACCAGCCAATTGTTTCTAACCTTATTGATTTGAACGCCTATTCTGATGGGGTTTATTTTGTGAAAATTTCAACAATAAATACCCATAAAACTTTTAAATTGATTAATTTGAAACATTAGAACCTTTGGCTTCAGCTAATGGCAATAACTTTAAATCTTAACTAATGAAAATTCACTTTATCGCTATTGGCGGAAGCGCCATGCACAACTTAGCGTTGGCGCTTCATCACAAAGGATACCAAGTTACCGGCTCTGACGATGAGATTTTTGAACCCGCAAAAAGCCGATTGGATAACGTAGGGCTTTTGCCTGACGAAATGGGTTGGTTTCCTGATAAGATCACAGCGGAATTAGATGCCGTTATTTTGGGGATGCACGCCCGCGAAGATAACCCAGAACTACTAAGGGCTAAAGAATTAAACATCAAAATTTATTCTTATCCAGAGTTTTTATACGAGCAAAGTAAAGATAAAACGCGCATTGTTGTAGGCGGCAGTCATGGAAAAACAACGATTACTGCCATGATTATCCATGTGTTGCAACATTTGAATATGGATTGTGATTACATGGTAGGCGCCCAATTAGAGGGCTTTGAGGTGATGGTGAAACTTTCCGCCGAAGCAGAAATTATGGTCTTGGAAGGCGATGAGTATTTGACATCGCCTATTGACAGACGCCCGAAATTCCATCTGTATCAGCCAACTATCGGGATAATCAGCGGCATTGCATGGGATCATATTAACGTTTTCCCCACTTTTGAGTTTTATGTGGAGCAGTTTAAAATCTTTGCAGAGATGATCCCTGAAGAGGGAGAGTATATTTATTGTAAAGATGATGTTGTGCTACAGGAAATGAGCGATCATGCCGCTATTTACGCCACAAAAACAGAATACGGCGTGCATCCGCACTGCATAGAGGAGGGGATCACTTTCTTAAAAACATCTTTTGGCGATATTCCTTTACAAATTTTTGGGAAACATAACCTTACCAATATCAATGCCGCACGTTTGGCGTGTAATGCCGTAGGTGTTTCCAACGAGCAGTTTTACCATGCCATTCAAACCTTTAAAGGAGCGAGCAACCGTTTGGAGTTGTTGTTCAAAAACGAAACCTGCGCTGTTTACAAAGATTTCGCCCATTCGCCTTCCAAGTTGAAAGCCACTGTAGAGGCGCTGAAAGCACAGTTTCCCCATCGTAAACTTGTTGCCTGTATGGAGTTGCACACTTTCAGCAGTTTAACGGAGAAGTTTTTAGAGCAATATGCCGGCGCTATGGATTGTGCAGATGTGGGGATGATCTTTTTTAACCCCGAAACCGTTGCCCATAAAAAGCTGCCGCCCATCAGCCCGGAAATGATTTTCAATGCGTTTCAACGTAACGACTTAGAGGTTTACCATACCGCTACGCAGTTAGAAGAAAGAATATTGGGAATGGATAACAACAATACGGTCTTTGCATTTATGTCTTCAGGAAATTTTGGAGGATTGAATTTGAAAAAAAAGATTGTCAACAAATTATTTTAATGCTTTCATAAATAATTTTTGTCTCGTAAATCTGCATCTCAATTATTTTATCAATTTCTTATACCGAATTCGTTTCGGCTCAATATACCCCAACCGTTTCTTTTTGTTTTCTTCATAGTCGGTGTAGTTGCCTTCAAAGAAATAGACTTGCGAGTCGCCTTCAAAAGCGAGGATATGGGTGCACACTCTGTCTAAGAACCAGCGGTCGTGAGAGATGATTACGGCGCAACCGGCAAAGTTTTCCAAACCTTCTTCCAAGGCGCGCAATGTATTCACGTCTATGTCGTTGGTAGGTTCGTCAAGCAATAGCACATTTGCCTCCGATTTGAGTGTGAGCGCCAAATGCAAACGATTGCGCTCCCCGCCGGAAAGCACGCCCGATTTTTTGTTTTGCTCTTGCCCGCCAAAGTTGAAGCGGGAGATATAGGCGCGCGAATTGATAAGCCGCCCGCCCATCATCATCTGTTCGTTCCCGCCGGAGACTACTTCCCACACGGTCTTTTCAGGATCAATTTCCACGTGTTGCTGATCAACATAACCTACTTTTACCGTTTCGCCCATTTTAAAATCTCCGGCATCGGGATGATCAAAACCCATAATTAAGCGAAATAAAGTGGTTTTGCCTGCGCCGTTAGGTCCAATAATTCCTACAATGCCATTGGGTGGAAGCGAAAAGTTCAAGTCATCAAACAACAATTTTTCGCCGAATGCTTTTGAAACCTTCACGGCATCAATCACATTTGTTCCCAAACGCGGTCCATTCGGGATATAGATTTGCAGCTTTTCTTCGCGTTCTTTTACATCTTCATTCAGCAATTTGTCGTAGGCATTCAAACGGGCTTTTCCTTTCGACTGGCGGGCTTTGGGCGACATGCGCACCCACTCCAGTTCGCGTTCTAATGTCTTCATACGTTTCGATTCCTGCTTCTCTTCCTGCGCCAAACGTTGTGTTTTTTGCTCTAACCACGAAGAGTAGTTACCTTGCCATGGAATACCCTCGCCTCTATCCAACTCCAAAATCCAGCCGGCTACGTTGTCTAAGAAATAGCGGTCGTGGGTAACGGCAATTACCGTGCCTTTATATTGTTTGAGGTGCATTTCCAGCCATTCCACCGATTCGGCATCCAAGTGGTTGGTAGGCTCATCCAATAACAGAATATCGGGTTCTGAAAGGAGCAGCCTGCACAGCGCAACGCGACGACGTTCTCCCCCCGACAAGTTTTTTACCGGCGTTTCCGGATCGGGGCAGCGCAAAGCATCCATGGCACGTTCCAACTTGTTATCCAATTCCCATGCGTCGTATTGATCAATCAACTCCGTTAATTCTCCTTGACGATCAATGAGCTTTGCCATTTCATCATCGGTCATCTCTTCCATAAACTTCATATTCACAGCATCGTACTCAGCAAGAATATCCACCACTTTTTGCACACCTTGTTTTACTACATCCATTACAGTAAGTGTGTCGTCCATTTCCGGTTCTTGTGCTAAGTAGCCTACGGCGTAGCCGGGCGAGAAGACCACCTCGCCTTGAAACGATTTGTCCACACCGGCAATAATCTTTAAGAGTGAGGACTTTCCGGAGCCGTTTAGTCCCAACACGCCGATTTTAGCGCCGTAGTAAAACGAGAGGTAAATGTTTTTTAATACTTGTTTTTGCGGTGGGTAGGTTTTACTTACATTCACCATGGAGAAGATGATTTTTTTATCGTCAATAGCCATATACTTGATTTAAAGATTTAAAGTCAGACCACGTGCACTGCCATATTCGCTAAACGTGCCGGCGGCTTCGCGAGGTGGCGGCTTCCTACACATTCTCAACGCGAGCCACGCCGCGAAAATAGCAAAATATTTGTCCACGCGAGGTAATGCCGACATCTCATAAAACCGCTTGTTGCTGGCAGTGGATGCCTTCCCACGAACCAGTCCAATATTGTAGCTGTTTTAACAGAAAGTTCTAATCCTAATAATTATTGGAAAGTACTGAAAAACAGATTAAAAAAAGAAGGGAATGAGTTGGTTACAAATTGTAACCAACTGAAAATGCAATCCTTTGATGGTAAATTTTACAAAACCGATGTTGCTGATATTGAGCAACTGTTCCGGTTAATACAATCGATACCATCTCCTAAGGCTGAGCCGTTTAAATTGTGGCTTTCAGAACTTGCTCGTGAACGATTGCAAGAAATTGATGATCCCAAACATGGCATTGAGCGGTTAATGGAATATTATCATCGGAAAGGCTATTCGGAAAGTTGGATCAATCAACGGCTTAAAAGCATAGAGGTACGCAAGGAACTTACTGATGAATGGGAAAAGCGCGGCATACAAAAAGGGCAGGAATTTGCTGTGCTAAAGGATGTTATTACGCAAACATGGTCGGGAAAGACAATGTGCAGCAGCAGGGTGGGCAAAAAACGTGACGCAAAAAGGCGTAGGCAGTGGGGAGGCGCGGGTGGAAAATTGACTGGTTTTTCCACTTTACTTCAGTCAAATAACCAGTCAATTAAATAATGTTGTATTCATTTTTCATACGCTTCCAACATAAACGGAATTGCTCTAATGATGTACTCGTCATATTCTCGCACGTTTCTCCCTGTGTAATCTTCTGTTAACTCGTCATAATGTCTGATGTCTTCATGGATTAAATTTTTTCTATAAAACTTCTTTTTTGCTTTGTCAACTTTTATTTCATTCGATTCTTCGGGAGTAGCGGCACGAAATCCCATGAGAAGTTTTTCAATGTTCCAGCGATTGTGCTCAACACGTGCCAGCAAATTGATATTTTCACTGTTTAATTCTTCTCCAATGTTGATGTTTACTGCTCGCTGTTTTACAAAAATTGAATTTGCGCAGTAACAATTCGACCATTTAAGTGCAGAAATATTATCTTCGGGCTGCCAATTTTTCTTCCAGTTTTCTTTAATAATATCTTTCGGAAAAGAACGAATAGGTTCGTTTTGTGTTTTATCGTAAGCATATTTTATCATCATTGGCAATAAATCATTTGCCTTATTCAAATCATATGCAGAATCAAGCATTCCGAAGGCTTTTAGATTTTTGAATTTTGGTGAATTTGCCAACATTTTCAATGTAGAATAAGACGTTTCCTGCCGTATCAGTACCGAAATATCTTTATTTATATCATATGCTGTATCAGGCAAATATAGTCCGGTTGCAATGGCTGCCGGTGGATAAGAAAAACACACGGCAATCGTTAAAAAAACATTTTTCTCACTACACCAATCTTCAATTTTTGAGTGAACGGCTGGGTTTTCAATCCTTCCCTTGATAAAATGCCATTCTATATCAGTAAAGAGATTTTCCTGCGAGCAAATCTTATTGTTTTCAGGATTCTCCATATCTTCAAACGAATGTGTTATTTCTTTAAACAAATGTCTGTATCTGTCTTTCAAAAAAATTATTTTTCTGTCTGCATTTTCATCAATAAAAGTTATTCTCGTTTTTTTGGTTTTATCTTTGATGAAATTAGGGAAATGGCATAAGTGCGAAGCCTGAACACCCAAAGCAATGCCCATTCGCGACATACCGATAATAACCAAATGAACTGTTTCTGGCGACTCGGCACCAATTCCGGTTCTGTCTAATTTAGGATAATCAATAATGTTATCGGCGTTTTTGTATTCGCAGGCTACAAATATTTTTTGTGCCCATGTTTCATAGAAATTGAATGGAACAAAGTCAATCCATTCTTTGATTTCGTATAAATCCTGCCATTGAAATACGGCGAAAGTTGATTGATGTTCAAAAAGAACATGGCATCGTTTTTCTGTTTTTTTAGATTTCAGAATAGTCTTGATTTTTTGCAAACAATCTACATTTAAGGTATCATGATCATATTCCCCACTTTCTCCAAGTAAAAACAATTCCTTACATTTCTCTATACGCAGTTTTTTCATATCTTCCATCGAATTGCGATACCCATTGACTATTGTTATTTTTTTTTCTATATCTTCGTTTACATGTGCAAACAATTCACAACGCACGAAGGCTGCTTCTTGAACGGTCTGAATAACGATATTGCTATTAGGGTGTTCTTTCGCTATTTGTTTAGTTAGTCCTATAAGCATTTTGTCAAATCCAAAGATAACAATATGTCCCGTGAACTTGTAATATATTTTTCCATTTTTTATTTTGTCCACATGACGTTCCAGCATATTCGATAAAATTGCTATCAGAGCACCTCCCAAAAATATCATTCCCAGAAGTTTGGTAATAACAATCCACAAATGTCCGGTTTCGTCATTCTCGCCGTTGTAAACGCCGAAACTACCGGGTTCAATGAAATGGCTTAGCATGTTCCAAATACGGATTTCTCCATCACTTACAGGATATAATATGAAGCTTGCCGTACAAAGAACAATAAAAAGCAGCGTTACAGTAATTGCAAGCAGGCCTATCTGCCACCAGAAAGAGTGAGATATAATTCTGTCGAGCCGACGACGGTTTTTTTTTTGTCCAAATAAAGTTATCGGCAATACGATGAATATAAATAACAGAATATACTTAATCATTTTTTTAACGATATATCAGCAAACAAATCAACAACAGAACAAACAAAAATCCAAAGTTGAATACGGAGAAACGTCCGATGAAAAACAAGGCTTTTCCATGATTATTTTTTGTGTATTCGCGGAATGAAATCAAACTGGCTAAAGAAGCAATCAGCGTGCCTACTCCACCGATATTTACAGCAACTAAAAGTTCCTGGTAGTTGGTCGTAAATTTCGACAGTAAAATCGCGCTTGGTACGTTGCTGATAAATTGGCACGATATGGCTCCTGATAACAAGGTCTGTTGTTCAACAACAGACCGAAGAAATTCGCGAACAACATCAATTCTTGCCAAATTTCCGGAAAAAACAAAAAAAGCGGCAAAGGTAAACAGCAAGGGATAATCAACAGAACACAAAGATTTTTTGTCTAAAAATAAAATAGATAACGGAATAACTATAAGACCATAATAGTAAGGTATTGATCTAAATACAATGGCTATAGAAAAGATGAAAAGGATTGAGTATATGACCATTCGCCAAATCGACATCTTTATTACTTCTTCATCTTTTATAATCAATGGTTCAGGTTTAATAAAAAGGCAGCAGACAGTAATCAATACCATTGAAATAATAAATGGAATAAACATAATTCTCATAAACTCCATATTCTCTATATTAAAGTAGGAATACAAATACAAATTCTGAGGATTTCCAAATGGTGTCAGCATACCGCCCAGGTTAGCCGCAATGGTTTGCATAATAAATGTAAATGCCATATAGCGAGTTTTCCCGGTGCTTTTAAGTATAAAAAATCCTAACGGAAGAAATGTCAAAAGTGCCATGTCGTTTGCAATGAAGATGGAGGCAATAAAAGTGATATAAACAAGCGCAAGTATTGCAGAGCGCAGATTTTGAAATTTTCCGACAATAATTTTAGCAATAATTTCAAAAAAGTGAATATTTTGAAATGCGCACACCACTGCCAAAATGCAAAATAGACATGTCAAGGTCTTAAAGTCAAAATATTCAATATAGTGTTTGTCCGGCAACACAATAAAGCAACTGACAATAGCGGCGGTTAGTGCGATGACAAACACTATATTCTTTTTTATCCACGAGACTATCTTCATTGACTCAATTTAATGTGTTTTTTTTATCGGTTGAACATTGTTATTATTTTTGACGATGCGTAATATTTTTACTCCTGCAATATTCTGCGGCGGCAGAATTATCGTCACAAAAAACGACTACGTTCTCACTGCCACTTAATAGCCCCCAGCCAAACTCCACGACACTATTAGGTATGATCACTTCCTTCAAATTGATGCATCCTCTAAAAGCAATGTCATCAATCTTGGTAACGCTATCAGGTATCTCTATTTTTTCTAAGGAAACACATTTATAGAAAGCGCCTTCGCCTATTTCATTTACGCTATCGGGAATTAGTATTTTCTTCAATTGCTTACACCCACAGAATGCCCACTCGGATATAATTGTTACGCTGTCTGGGATATCAAATTCTTCCGCATTTTTGCTGGCTGGGAAACATAGGAGGGTTGACCTGTTTTTATTAAATAATATACCTTCTACAGATTTATAAAATTTATTTTTAGGTTCAACACTTATACTTTTCAAATTTTCGCAACCCCTAAATGGACTCGTTCCAATGTTGTTTATTTGTTCCGGAATTGTTATTTCAGTTAATGTTGTACAATCTTTGAACGCAGACTTTCCGATTTTTGTCAGATTTTTCGACAATTCGATTTTCTTAAGTTCAATACAACCGCTAAAAATAATATCATCTATTTTTGTAACAGAATCAGGAATGTCAATGCTTTTCAGCTTCACACACGATGAAAAAGCACCTTCACCCAAAATAACCAAATGTTTAGGCAATTTAATTTGTTCCAATGCCTTACAACTATTGAAAACTCCTCCGTAGATTTCCACAAGATCATCCGGCAAAATAATACTTTCGAGGGCAGGACAATTTTCGAAAGCACGTTCACCTATTTCGATATTACCGCTTTCTATGATCAATTCTTCCAATGCAATACAATCTCTAAACGCACTTTCTCCAATAGATTTAACCTTTTTGGGTATAACAAGGCGTTTGATTTTCGAGCATCCCCTAAAAGCCTCGTCTCCAATTACTTCCATCTCTTCCGAAAAAGTGATTGATTCCAACTTAACACAATGCTTGAATGCCGATGTGCCAATTATCTTTATAGAGTCGTCAAGCACAATTTCTTCACTGCCGTCTTTGCATTTTTTTAGAATTCCGTCTTCAATCTGCAATGTGTGCATACTTTCAATCGGAAGGCTTTCTACAAGTTTATCTACGAGCCGTTCGTTTTCTTTTGCCGAATATCCCTTGACATGTTGAAGATTTTCAAGCACCATTTTCAATACGCTCGGGACTTCCACACCTGCCTCCAAATATACAGGATATATCTTTTTGTTATTTTTGAAGGCATTGATTATCTCCATTCCGACATATTTCGATTGCATTGATGTTTTTGAAACAAACAACACAAAGGCACCGCAGTTTTCAATTTTGTCTCTCAATTCATCTCTAAAATCCTCACCGATTTCCATTGTATCATCGTACCAAAGACGAAACCGTTCTTTATCAAGGCGGTTTAGAATCTCGTAAACGGCGTCAGTATCTTTGTGGGAATAACTGATAAAAAGGTAGGGCTCTGTGCCTTCGTAAACCTTTAGGTTGATTTTTAGATCGTCATTTTTATTCATACTATAGACGATAATTTTATATCCCGCTCTAACGGCTTCGCGAGTGTCTTGCCTTATTTTATCATTTGTTAAAATCTCTCATTATTTCTATTCTTTGCGAGATCTTTGACACCTATCAACATAGTATTAATATAATCTAATATATCGTCATCATGAGATATAAAACCAATTTCTTCAGATCCAAATCTTCCCGGAAAAACGAATAGAGCACTTTTACCGTTTGACCATGAAAACATTGTCAAATACTCCTGTAATGGAATAACTTCAATACCATGGTCTTCAAAAAAAGTTTTTAACTCATCTGTAAACTGAGCATACATATTATAAATATCGGAAAAAGTAATTTTCTTGATTTCCTTACCGAGACATTTATTTTTTATATCATCCATTTTCTTAAACACTATCAAACGATCTTTTGAGGCATCATAAAGAGAAAACTGAAGGATTTCGTCTCGCCTTTCCGAAAATGTGTTTTGATTATTTACTCTTTGTTTATCATCACGAAAGATAGCAAAACATATTTCGCTTGCTATTGAATCGGCCGTGATAAGATTTCGCATAGCTTCTTTCCTTCCCCTCTTACTTTCGTTTGATAATAAACTCATTCTTTCTCTTCTTTCCTCATTTAATTTAATTAAATCTTCAGGACGTATCCATGATTCTTGAACCACTTCTCTAAACATTTTTCCGGCTTCCCAATCTATAACGTTGTTATAATACGCTATCGTTATCTTTTTGCCGTCTGCTGCCAATTTGTTGAGTAGCTGTATCATTTCCTTAAATTCAGTTCCATTATAGAATGCTCCATAAAACAGCAAATCTTCGAGTATAATTATTGTATCAATCTTGTTTTGGGGGAC
>Ga0123356_10001402_pt1 | contig 26691 bp, 27 predicted proteins | sample TergutEmb28metaG_2_FD_92546 | JGI IMG/M metagenome (GOLD analysis project Ga0123356, IMG submission 92546) | Embiratermes neotenicus P3 segment gut microbial communities from Petit-Saut dam, French Guiana - Emb289 P3 | ecosystem: Host-associated > Arthropoda: Insects > Digestive system > Gut ...
CGGATTATGCCGTTTTTTACTATTTTTTCAGATAAACATTTCTTGCACGTGACCATGACTGATGACCTTGTTTACAAGGTTATCACAAACCTCTTTATCTCTCTATCGGTGAAGACTCTCTTTTTATTTAATATCAAAGAACCAAGTGATGTAACGTCTAGAAAGCCAGGGGTTATAGAATCCGCTCAAACAATAAACAGTACCACTTGGAGGACTACAGCAACGATTGCATGGCGTTACTATCAGCCAGGTGTAGGGGTTGATAGAAAGACGGGGCTGCCTTTGGCAGGCATAGGTTCGCCCGGCATTACAGATTGGGATTTAGGGGCCTACATTCAAGCAGTTATTGATGCAGAAAAGTTGGGGCTGATTAATCGTAGTGGAGTTTGGGGATTTGAGGAAAGAATAGACAAGGTTCTAGACTGGCTAGAAACTCGGGACCTTAGCAGTGCGAATAATCCATTCTGGTTCTATCGATCAGATACAGGAGCAAAAGCGCCGGATACCTCAGTCCCAGATGAGTACATAGATATCGCAGACACTGGACGGTTATTTGTTGCACTAAATAACCTCAAAGAGTATGGTGACTATTACACCACAAAGATAAATAGAATAGTATATGGCCAAAATTACGGTCGGACAAATTATGCCAATATTGTGCCTACAATAAAAAATCTAGCAGAAACAGACACAAACATATATGCATACTACATAATAAGAGGCGTTGAAGCTTTTTATCCCGAACTTGCCGGTTCTTCTAGAAAAGTGTTAGATAATATATTCTCATTGGAGTATATCGATGTAGGGGGCAATGTTATGTTGCCTAAAGCAAGGATTTCATGCGAACCACTACTTTGTGCGTTTTTTGAAATAAAAAATAATGATCCCAGACTAAAAACTTTGTTAGATATGACTTATTCAGCACATGAAGCATACTATAATGAAAGCAACAAATTTCGCGCCTTTGGAGAAGGCCCAAGCTCGGCTTCAAGTGATTGGCAATGGGAATGGGTAGTACTACCAGATGGCCAAACCTGGATCTCTCTAAACAGCGCTCAACAACCAATAACGCTTCCACCGATGATTTATACAAAAATTGCGTTTAGCTTCTTGGCTATCTACAACACCAACTATACTAAAAGCATGTGTATCTACCTTGAACAAAATATGCAAGAGCCCAGCAACGGATTTGCCTATGGGGTTGATGAAAGTGGAACCCCCCTAAACGGCATAGGTGATCTTACAAACGGATTAATTCTAAGTGCCGCACGCTACTATATAGAAAACAACACTTGAAAAATAGCCCTTTCGTATTATCAACTTCTGATTGCTACTTTTTCAAAAAAACAAACTAGCTTATTTTAGGGAGAGATACGTGGGCATGAGTAGGTTGTTATAGAAATATTGAAGTTGTAGAATAATTGTTGATTAAAGCGGAAAAATGACCCACCTCAGTAGAGTAACGCTCAAAGTAGTAGGCATGACCTGTGCTGCGTGTTCTGCGCGAGTTGAGAGAGCGATAAGTAAGCTAGAGGGTGTAGAGAGTTGCAGTGTAAATTTGGCTACTGAGCGCATGACAGCAGAGTTTGATCCAGCAAAAACAGATGTAGACACCATCAAAAAAACGATTGAAAAAATCGGGTATAGTTGGGCAGAAATCAGAAGCAATGTTGTTGATGAGGATAAGCTACGCAAAGATAAAGAAATCAAAACGTTGTGGATCAAGTTTGCTGTGTCAGCGGGGTTTAGTCTGCCTCTACTATATGTTGCTATGGGACATATGTTGCCATTTGGGTGGCGTCTACCACTTCCAGAGATACTTCACCCGATGCACTATCCGCTCAACTTTGCGTTGATACAAATTGCCCTAACGATTCCCATTATCATCATGGGGTACCGATTTTATGTGGTAGGTTTTCGTGCAATATGGTTCCGATCGCCAAACATGGATAGTCTTATCGCTATTGGAACCACAGTAGCGGTGTCATATAGCCTATATGCAATATATCAAATTACACAAGGCTATTTTGCGTTTGCAGAGCATCTATACTTTGAGACCGCCGGGGTAATTATAACATTGGTTTTACTTGGGAAATCTCTGGAGGCGGTTTCAAAAGGACGCACAAGTGGAGCCATTAAAAAACTAATGGGACTTACGCCAAAAATAGCAACAATTCTTGTAGAGGGCAGGGAGCGGGAAATACCCATTGAGGACCTAAATATTGGGGATATAATTATCGTAAAGCCCGGAGGCAAAATTCCTGTTGATGGCACAGTTGTTTCAGGCAGTACAGCCATTGATGAGAGCGCACTAACAGGAGAGAGTATGCCGGTTGACAAAAAAGAAGGCGATAGCGTATTTGCCGCGACAATAAACACTACAGGTTCAATCCAATTTCGCGCAGATAAAATCGGTGCAGATACTGCATTGGCACAAATTATCCAATTAGTTGAGGACGCCCAGAACTCTAAGGCGCCTATTGCCCAACTAGCAGATGTTGTGAGCCGCTATTTTGTGCCAGTTGTGCTAAGTATTGCAGTATTTAGTGGACTTGCATGGTTTATCGTAACAGGGGATGTAGAGTTTGCATTAACAGTATTGATCTCGGTGTTGGTTATTGCTTGTCCATGTGCTTTGGGGCTTGCTACGCCAACTGCGATCATGGTGGGTACCGGGAAGGGGGCAGAAAATGGTATCTTGATCAAAACCGGTGAAGCACTTGAAGTCTTGCATAAGACAGATACGGTTGTGTTTGATAAAACTGGCACAATAACAGAGGGCAAACCAGAAGTGATAGCAGTCGAGGGGGATGTGTTAGAGCTTGCGGCCTCGTTGGAAAGATATTCAGAGCATCCCATAGCAAAAGCGATTTGTAGCTATTATAGTGGTAAATATTTGGAAGTTAAAGATTTTAAAGCGACAGCGGGACGGGGCGTTGAGGGTATAGTTGACGGTAGGAGAATTGAGATTGGACGAGGGGTGACGGTTCTTGTTGATGGCCAATATAGGGGGCGGGTGGTTGTTTTGGATAAGCCAAAAGCAAGCAGTTATGCCGCTATTACAAAATTGAAAAGCATGGGTATTGAGACGGTGATGATTACAGGGGATAATAGAGAAACTGCAGAGGCTGTTGCCAAACAGGTAGGTATTGAGCGGGTTTTTGCAGAAGTTATGCCACAAGATAAGGCAGAGCAAGTTAAGAAATTGCAAAAAGAGGGCCGGAGAGTTGCTATGGTTGGGGATGGCATTAATGATGCGCCTGCACTTGCGCAAGCTGATATTGGGATTGCCATTGGAAGCGGCACTGATGTTGCTATGGAGAGTGCATCTATTGTTCTAATGAAAGGGGATTTAATGGTGGTACCTATGGCGATTAATCTAAGTCGTGCCACTATACGAAATATCAAGCAAAATTTATTTTGGGCATTTGGATATAACGTTGTAGGTATACCCATTGCCGCAGGAGTATTGTATATGTTTGGGGGTCCACTGTTGACTCCGATTTTTGCGGCGGGTGCTATGAGTTTGTCATCTGTGTCAGTAGTAATGAATGCACTTAGATTAAAAGGAGTAAAACTGTGATGGAAACAATCAAACTAAATGTTGAGGGAATGTCGTGTGAGCACTGTGTTCGCGCCGTTACCTCAGCTCTATCGGAATTAAAGGGCATAATTAACGCCAAAGTTGATTTAGCATCAAAGACAATCAGCGTAGAGTTTAATTCCGATTTAATATCACTCACTGAAATTAAAAAAACAATTACAGACGAAGGATACACAGTAGTCTAAAAATCAAACAAATCAGCACAATTAAGCAACCAAACAGACTACAGCCACTATCACCTTTAGCAGATAAAATTGTTAGCACACATCAGCTAACTAATTTTGGTTAAGGCTTTTTGTGTGATAGGGCTGTCCAGAGGTGGTCTGAGATGGGCCTTGGCAGGTCTTCTGCGGAATTGTCGTTTTTTATGAGGAGGCGTTTGTTGGAGTTTGGCAGAAATTCGCCAATGATGTCGGCGTAGATATGTTGGTCTGTGAGGTTTTGGATGATTTTTGTTGCTGTTTGGGGATCGGCTGAGATAAGCAAAGCACCTGAGCTAATGAGCTGGAGGGGATTGATTTCATAGTAGCGGCAAATTTTTGCGGTTTCGGGTTCTATAGCGATTTTGTCTTCAAAAATCTGCACACCTAAACCAGAGGCATCAGCTATCTCATGTATACCATTTAGGATTCCGCCCTCTGTTGGATCATGCATAGCATGGACTCCGCCTGTGCGGTATGCAATTAGGGCATCTTTGACGATGCTGATTTGATTGTAGAAACGTTTGGCATCATCAATTAGAGATTGGCTAAGAACGGTTTGGAGTTGTTGTTCGTGATCACTAGCAAGAATAGCGGTTCCCTCAATGCCTGCACTTTTGGTCATAATCAGTTTATCGCCTGCTTTTGCTCCTGCAGCTGTCACGTATTGGCCTTTCTCAGTTAAACCCATGACGTAACCTACCACAAGTGGGTTTGTCAGTCCAGGGGTAACTTCACAGTGACCACCAACAATAGCTATGTCTAACGCTTCTGCGGCTTGATGCATCTGAGAGCTGATGGTTTCAATGATTTTGCTATCAGCATCTGGGGGAAGCAAGATACAGCTAAAGAAAAACGCAGGCTCGACGCCAAAAGTTGCGATGTCATTAGCGTTAATGTTTATGGCTTCCCAACCAATACGTTCTACTGCACCGGTAATTGGATCAGCCGATACAATAACGTCTTTGGTTCCCATGTTTAACACGGCCCCATCAACACCTATAGCTGGGCCAAGTGTTACTTCGCTTCTTTTGGCACCTAGGTTTTTGAAAACCACGTTTTTTAGTATATCGGGGGGGATTTTTCCAGGCTGAAGTTTCATAGGTATATCTCTGTTAAAGGTAGTTTTTAACTTGTGGGAAAACACGTTGAATAGTATGCACAATTGGAATGGCAATCACCAAACCTATCAGCATCTGAGCTATGTTAAACGGTACTTCAATTAGTGCATAGATTTCTAAGCCAGGAATAAACACTGCAAGCAGGTTTTCGTAGAGGAAATAACCTAGAACCATCACTGAGCCGCCTATTAACACTGAGATGATTGCTCGCAGAGAGGTGTTTTGGATGCGGTTTTTCAGTTTGATATTTAACAATCCAACAATGGCACCTTCGAGGCCTTTTATTATCAATGTTCCCGGAGCAAAGTGTGCAAACCCCAAATAAACATCAGATAGCGCGGCACCTATGCCTCCGGCAAATGCACCAACAAAGGGACCGAAGAGCAACGCGGCAACATAGATAGCTGTTTCACCTAGATTGAAGTAGCCTGAGGTAGCGGGAATGGGTATAGGGGGGATTTGTGAAATAATTATAAATATGATGGCCGTAAAAATGGCCGTTACAGCGATTATCGCAGGAGATCTTGGGGTTATTTTTTGGGTCATTGCCGACTTCTCGGAAGGATAACAGTATCAGTTATTTGAGCATATAATCACTACTTAAATCATCAGGTATCAAAAACATTTGGACACGAGGTTTTTGGGGTGCACCCAAACTTATTTATATGCAAAAAATTTTCCGCACCGTTTATTGCTCTTAGGCGTGGTTAGGTGTCATTTTTTGGGGGAATATAGGTGAATACGTTTATAATTGGGATTGCATTGGAATTGTGCAGGACGAAAATAACATGAAGGTCTTCAAAGTAACTGGCCAAATCAACAAGCCTAGGCTCTCGACTCCCTTCGTTAGAGAACTCTTAGCTGACAAAAGTGAACATGCTGTTGAGAAAGTTTACGCTGAAATAGGCAGTCGCCACCGCGTAAAGCGTATGCATATAAAAATCACTAGTGCAGTAGAGGTCTCTGGGGACGCGATCGAGAATCCAATCTTGAAGAAATTAGTCGCTGGAGAATAGGAATTTGACTCAAAGAGCCCCCGCTGAAGAGGAACTGCGTAAACTCAGCATGGAATTGCGATATTTAGAGCAGACAGCAGAAGCGCTCCAACATCGCATATCTATGGTTAACACAGCTATTGCAGATCTAACCTATGCTAACGAAACCCTAGACAACATGGAGAAAGAAAAGGAAAACGCTGAAATGCTTGTTCCCATCGGCAGCAGCTCTTATGTAAAAGTTAAACTTGCAGACGCCAACAAAGTCATCGTAGGTTTAGGTTCAGGCGTTTCCATCGAGAGAACATTACCTGAAGCAAAAGTTGTTCTAAAAGAACGTCTCGACGAACTCGAGAAAACCATGAATGCGGCCCAGCAGCAATTCAGCCAAGTTGCCGAGCGTATAAACACCGGCAGAAGCAGGCTTGAATCGATGCTTGCAAGCAACAAGTAGACAGACAAGAGCGGGAAACTATGTTTGAGAAGCTCAAGTCGGGGTTTAAAGGCCTAGTAACCAAAGTAACCACGACGGAGCTTAAAACTGAAAGTTTAACCCCTATTGTATCTGATTTTAAAATGAGCCTTGCAGAGAACGATGTAGCTTTTCCAGTCGCAGACAAAATCTGCGATGATCTAGTTGAGCGACTAGATGGCGTTCAGGTTAAGCGGATGGAGGATCGAAAAAAAATCGTTGACGAAAATCTCCGTCAAGTTCTCCTAGAAGTTATGCTAACTGATCAAAGAATAGATTTGCTACAAAAAGCAGAGGAAAAACGCCAAAAGAAAGAACCGCTAACGTTAATGTTTGTAGGCATCAATGGCACCGGTAAAACAACCACCATTGCCAAAGTTGCACGGTTTTTCCAAGATAAAAAATATACCGTAGTCTTGGCGGGAGCCGACACATACCGTGCAGGTTCAATTGAGCAACTCGAAGAACACGGCCGACGACTTGGAGTTCGTGTGATTAAGAGTATCTACGGTGGCGATCCTGCGGCAATTGCTTATGACACAGTTAATCATGCCCGAGCACATGGAATCAATGTTGTTTTAATCGACACCGCGGGTAGAATGCAGACAAATCAAAACCTTATGAACGAACTCATCAAGGTCAAACGTGTCGTACAACCAGATCTCACAGTATTTACGGTGGATTCTCTTATCGGTAACGATGCAGTATTACAAGCCGAAGAATTCAACAAAGCAGTAGGCATTGATGCAACCATCCTCACAAAGGTAGATGCTGATGTGAAGGGTGGATCAGCTTTGAGTGTAACCTATGTAACACAAAGACCAATTCTCTTCATAGGCGTAGGACAAACCTACAAAGACTTAGAACTGTTTAACCCTGAGAAATTTGTCAAAATGGTTCTGGGTTAAAACACCAAACAAAAATCAAAGTTAGGCTTCTTCTATTTCGGTAAGTACAAATCGGAGTTTACTTGGGTACACCCAGTATGCTTTGATAAAGTCTTCTATGGTTTGTTCGACATCTAGGGTTTCAAAAAAACTCGTAAAATCTGTTGCGATACCTTGGAGGTTTTTTGAGCTATAAACTTGGACGTTAAAGATGTATTCGTGGTTAATCTCAAGTTTATCCAAGTTAATGGGCTGGGGCGCTTCAAGGGGAAACACTAAACCGGTTATGACATCTAAAACGACGAGTTTAGGGGGATTATCGCTTTTGATTTTAACAACGATTAATCTTTTGGCGATTATTCGGAAGTTCCACTCGCCTTCCTGGTTTAAAGTCGCTGACAAATAAAACACTCCTAAAACTAAAAGTCAATATAACTATTTTACTGTTCCTTATCGGACTATGCAAACCACAGAATACATGTAAGCAAATTTGGTTGATAGCTAGTGGGGGAGGTTGGGGATAATTTTAAAATGTTTACATGAAATTGCTATAGTGAATCATAATGGTAAAACTCAGAGCTGTATTGGCAACACATTATCCTATAATTGGGATTTTGCTGGGCAGCTTGCTGATTACAGCATTTATGGCTACTTATACGAATTGGGATGCGCAAATAGAATACGAAGCAGCCTCAAGCATACTTACGCAGGGTTTTCCCTACATCTCAACAGAACATATGATTAATCAGCCGCCGCTGGGTTTCTACACTGCAGCTCTGGTTTTTGGAGTGGCGGGTTTATCCTATCTTAATGGGGTGTGGCTGGCTACAGCGTTTGGATTGGGTAGTGTTTTTCTGATATATGTGCTGGGTAATTTGATGTATGGCAGGAAAAGTGGACTTGCGGCGGCCGCGCTTTTTGGTATGTTGCCGTGGCATACGTATATGTCGCGTATTTTTCTTATAGATAATCAATATCTCTTTTTGGGTTTGCTTTTTTTAATTTTGGGTATTTTGGCGGTTAGGCGTAATTCTCAAAAGTTGGTGGTAGGTTCAGGGGTGGTTTTTGCAGTTGCGCTTCTAACTAAGCTCTATGCAGTTTTTATGCTCATACCCATGTTGCTGATTATATATCTTCATAGAAAAGAAACTTGCTTTAAATTGGATTTTAAGAAGGTGTTGCTGTTTGTTTTGCCCTCGTTGATTTTGCATGCTGTTTGGTTTGGCGGTTTTGCAAATCAGCACTTTGCGGGTGTCTACTTTAACACGGATTTTACATATCCTGAGTGGGTAACTGATCCGGTGCTTGCGTTTTTACCGATTATATTTGTTAATAGTGCAGGGTGGTTTATTTTTCTTGGAGGGTTTTTCGCTTTAGCGCTTGGTGTGATCTACAGAAAAAGGCTGAGAGGATTTCTACAGATGGATATTGTTTGTCTTGGAACCATAGGGGTAATTGTGGGGCTAAATCTGTTTTTGGTGTTAGGTTTGCACTTAAAAGTGCCCTATGTCAGTGCATTTAAGTATAATTATTCTGCTGTGCCGTTTTTTTGTTTGCTTGCGGCATCGCTAGTAGACAAAAGTGGGGTGTTAATTGAGTCTATTAGTCAGAGAAAAGATCGTTTAATTGTGCTGGGGCTTGGCGTTGTTGGGTTGGGTTTGTTGTTTGCGTCTCTGATTGAGAGTACGTTGTTTTTAAATTACAGGTGGGGGTTTGTGCCGTTTGGTGTGGATAGCGTCATTTATTATGGGTTGTTTGTGTTTTCTGAGGCAATGGATCGTAATCTATTGGAGATACTTCATTTTGGTATGTTAATTCTGGTGGCGCTGTGTATGGTTTTACCGTCTTTGATCACGGTTTTAAAAAGACTGGTCAGATAACGAAAGGTTTGGTTAAATTAATAGATGACATTTATTTTGTTTGATGGTGTGTAAGAAATGATTGTGTTTATTAAGATTGGCTGTGTTGCTCTATGCGGCGTAGCTGAGGCTGATGAATAGCATAAAAAAAATCACCCACAACGAGTACATGAAATCTATCTTAGTTGTTGCTGTAGGGGTGCTTATAATCGGTGGTTTCTTTTTTGGTCTGCCCTTGGCGCTAAATGTTGATGTTCCCATACGGGTGGTAGAGAGCGGCAGCATGTGTGTAACCTATAACGGTTCTTGTGATGGCGGAAGCCACGTCTTTGAGCCGACTCTTCATGTTGGGGATATAATTATTATCCAAGGTGTGGATGCCAAAGACTTAAACACCAACTATCCAAACAGCGACATAATCGTCTATCAAAATCCAACTAATCCCACAGCTACACCCATAGTCCACCGAGTGGTCACCAGCTATGAAGTTGATGGCAAACTCTACTTCCAAACCAAAGGAGACGGCAACCCAAGCATGAAATGGCCAAATCCAGTAGAAGAGTATGATTATGACTCAAACTGTATATGGCACACAGGTGAGGGTGTATCTGAAGATCAAGTCATTGGCAAAGTGATTATGCGAATACCATGGTTTGGACACATTACACTATTTCTACGAAGTAACCCCTGGTGTTTACCAGTACTTATTGCAATTATCATAGGCCTTATAGCCTTAGAGTTCGTTTTACCCATACTAAAGAAAAAACCACAAAAACCCGAAACTCAACCCGACCCAACACAAGAACCCCCTACACAAAAACCCGAAACTCAACCCGACCCAACACAAGAACCCCCTACACAAGAATCTGAAGATACACACGAGTCAGCTGACGATCTAACCAACATATAGCTTAGTAGTAACTCTTGTTTTTTGTTATAGCTGATAGAAAATGTGAGTTGTATCGAAATATTTTTTGTGTCACAGAGAGGGTATTTTCTGTGTACACAGTAAAGTTGTTTATTCTATTGGTGTTGGTTTGTATCTTGAGAGGATGCCTTTGGTGATTTTTGGCGGTCGGGGTTTCCAGGCGGCTAGGCGGGTTTGGAGTTCTTGGTCGGAGAGTTCGACTTTTAGGGTGCGGTTGGGTATGTCGATGGTTATGGTGTCGCCGTTTTGGATGACTGCTATGGGTCCACCTTCGAATGCTTCGGGTGTGACGTGTCCGATGCTACCGCCTCGGGTTGCGCCGCTGAATCGCCCATCGGTTATAAGGGCAACTGATTCGGAGAGGCCCATACCGGCGATGGTTGCAGTTGGGATGAGCATTTCGGGCATGCCGGGGCCGCCTCGGGGGCCTTCATATCGGATGATGACAACATCACCTGGTACCACTTGGTTGGCGCGGATGGCGGTTATGGCTTCTTTTTCGGATTCGTAGACTTTGGCTGGTCCAGTGTGTTTTTGCATTTGAGCTGAGACGCCGGCTGTTTTTATGACGGCTCCTTTGGGTGCGAGGTTGCCGGTTAAGATGGCAATGCCGCCTTCTTTGTGCACTGGGTCTGAGAGGGGTCGAATGACAGTAGGGTCAAGTACTGTTGCGTTTTTGATGTTTTCGCTGACGGTTTTACCGCTGACTGTGGGTAGCTCCAAGTTGAGCAGTCCTTTGAGTTCGTTCATTACTGCGGGGACACCGCCTGCAGCATCTAGGTCTTCTAGGGCATAAGTGCCGCTTGGGATCATGCTACAGATATGGGGTACTTTTTTACCGATTTCATCAAATGCGGAAAGCGGCAGGGTTAAGCCGGCTTCTTTAGCTATGGCGGGCAAATGTAGAGTGGTGTTGGTTGAGCCACCCAGAGCCATATCTACTGATATAGCGTTTTCAAAAGCGGCTTTAGTTAAAATCATGGAGGGCTTGATACTATCTTTGGCAAGTTGGACTATTTGGCGGCCGGTTTGTTTGGATAGGCGGAGTTTAAAGGCGCTTGTTGCCAGAGAGGTGCCGCAGTAGGGTAGGGACATTCCCAGGGCTTCGGTCATGCAGGCCATGGTATTTGCGGTGAACATACCGCTACAGCTGCCACAGCCGGGACATGCCGAGTTTTCCAGTTGGGTGAGTTCTTGTTCAGTGATTTTGCCTGCAGCTACTTGACCTAATGCCTCAGGTACGGAGCTGTAGCTGACTTTTTTACCGTTTAATCTGCCTGCGGCCATAGGTCCACCTGTGACCATAATGGCTGGAATGTCGACACGTGCAGCTGCCATGAGCATGCCGGGAGTAACTTTGTCACAATTAGAGACCATAACAAGTCCGTCTAGACGGTGGGCTTGGAGCATTATTTCTAGGGAATCAGCAATGATCTCACGTGAGGGAAGCGAGTAGCGCATACCTTCGTGACCCATGGCTATACCGTCACAGACGGCTATGGTGTTAAATTCGAAGGGTTGTCCGCCAGCTGAGAGAATGCCCTCCTTTACGGCGTCTGCCAAGCTACGGAGGTGGATGTGACCAGGAACGATATTTGTGTAGCTGTTAGCCACTCCGATGAATGGTTTTGTCATATCCTCATCAATTAAACCCAGCGATTTGAGCAGAGCACGGTGGGGTGCTTTTTGGTTTCCCTTTTTGATTTCATCGCTTCTCAACATAGCAACCTTCAAGATGTAATGAGGACTATTTGTTTGGGCGGCTGTTAAATTTTTTGTACCCCAACTAGATGTCTATAAGCAAAACAACAACAAGACAAACACCGCTACCTAACCGACCATCAAGGTTTGCTGTAGAAGAAGAGATGTATTGTGGATATGGGGGCGTGTGGAAATGATGGTTTGGGGTTGGTTTGGAGCGAAAAGGTGAAAAGTCACAGTGAGGGTACGTAAGATATAAGGCGATATAGAATGAGTGAACAAGCAAACATGGCAACGATTCAGTTAAATGGTGATAAACAGAATTTTATTATTGATAAAAAAGATTTCAAAACCGGCAGCCGCGGATACTATGGGACAGGTAAAATGGTAGCCGGCGGTAAAAAATATCAGATAAGTATTCAAGTTGTCGAAATTGGGTCTAAACCAAAAGAAGAACAGAAAAAGTAAGTTTTCTTACTTTTTTGTTTAGGGTACAATTGTCGCGTTTTCTATAATGATTGCTTTGAGCGGTTTGTCGTTCCGATCGGTTTTTGCTTTTGAGATTTGGTCCACAACATCCATACCGGCTATGACTTTGCCGAACTGGGGATGTTTGTCATCTAAGTAGTTGTTGTTTACTAGGTTGATGAAGAATTGACTGCTTCCTGTGTCTGGACCGGCGTTTGCCATGGCGATGGTGCCGCGGACATTGCGGTTTTTACGGGTAAATTCATCTTTGATATCAGGAATGGATGGGTCGCCATATCCGGTTCCGGTGGGGTCGCCGCCTTGAATCATAAAGCCGTCGATAATGCGGTGAAATATAGTGCCGTTAAAGGTTCCGTTGGTCACAAGATTTCTAAAGTTAGCAGTAGTTATGGGCATATCGTTTCGGAGCTGAATTGTTATATCGCCCATGTTGGTGTGGAGAAGGACTTTTATGCCGTTTACATATTCATCGGCTGGAGTCGAGTTTATTTTTTGATCTGCCATAATAATATCCCAGAACAATCAATGAAACAATAGCTATTATGCCTATTGCAGAACTATACGATTATTTTTGAGGTTAAATAAAGAGGAGGCTTTGCCTGATGCTACGGCAAAATGGTAGCACGCAGGATTATTACAGGGTCAACTGGAACACTCATTTCATCCGGGGTGTTTGGATTTTCTGTTACAGGTGCGGTAGCTATTGCATCAACTACATCTTTACCGTCAATGATGGTACCAAATACTGTATAGTATGAGTTAAAGCCGCTGATTAGTTGTCCGTTGTCTGCTACGTTTATGAAGAATTCACTTGATGCCGAGTTTGCTTTACCAGTGTTTGCCATGGCGATTGTGTATTTTTCGTTACGGTTATTGGTTCCGATTTCATCTTTTATGTTTGGAAGACCGCCACCAGTTGCACCTTTGCCGCCTTGAATCATAAAGTCCCCCATTGTTCGGTAGAATGATGTGTTGTCATATTCGCCTGCTTTGACGAGGTTTATAAAGTTGGTTGAGGTGATGGGTTTATCGGTTCTAAGATCTATTGTTATGTTGCCTACAGATGTTTCTAGTAGAACTTTGGTTGGATCTATTGGGTCGGGTGGGACTTCGGGTGCGTTGTTACCCAGTATACCTGACGCAGCTACAACCCCAAAAATCACAACAATGGCCACTATTGCACCTATTGCAATCCAAGTTGTGCGTTTAGAGTTTTGTTTCTGCTGTGCCGGCGTTAAGCGTTTCTTAGATTTTTGTTTTTTGGGAGCCATATCTGTGTTAGACAACGACTCTTAATATAAAATTTTCCTATTGGAACAAACGCAAAATAACCCCCAACACGCAAAACAAACCTGCTCTCTGCTTTTTAGAACAGGCAACATAGCACACAGTGTTGATGGATATCGTAAGGAGTGATCTCTAAACAGTGAGGCAGGCGTTTGTGTCTTTGAATATTTTTAGTCCATCGAGGTTGGGTAAATCGGCAAAGTATAGCATGAAATAGGTTACACCTAAATCTAGATACGCCTGAAAGATTGGCAGGTTGTCCTCTGCTGTGCCTATTAGGGTGTATTGTTTGAATTCTTCAAGTGAGGTGTTGGCAGGTTTGTGTTTGGCGATTTTTTCCTGTAATTTTTGTTGGTTTGGGGCAAGCAGTATCTGGCCGCTGGGCCAGCAAGAGCGCTCTATGTCTTGAAAGTTTCTGCCGATGCGTTCGCAGTTTTGTTTTAGAATAGATAATTTATGTTTATACAGCTCTATGGAGGGCAGAAAGCCCCAGTCAAAGCGATTGGCGTATTTGGCGGTTACTTTTAGGGTGTGTTTTTCTCCGCTGCCACCTACGGTGATTGGGGGGTAGGGGGTTTGTTTGGGTTTAGGTTCGCATTGGGCGCCTTTTAGGGTGTAGTATTGGCCTTGGTAGTTGGCCTTTGGGCATGTCCAGAGGCGCTTGGTAACTTCTAGGGCTTCCTCGAGTTGCGCTATTCTCACGGGAGATGCGGGGAAGCTAAAGCCATAGGCTTCGTGTTCAGTTTTTTGTATGCCTGCGCCGATGCCAAATTCCAAGCGACCATCAGATATTACATCAAATGTAGCGGCGGTCTTGGCTAGTAATGCGGGGTTTCGGTGTGCATTGCAACTCACCATTATGCCTAGGCGGATTTTGCTGGTGATTGCGGCAAGTGCAGAAAGGGTGGTCCAGCATTCAAGAATCGGTGTGTTGCCATACATGAGATGGTCATCGAGCCAGATGGAATCATAGCCTAGGCGTTCGCATTCTAAAACTATGTTTTTTAGTTGGCTAAAGGCTTGGGTTGAAGTTGAGGTTGGAAGTGCATAAAATGGTAGAAAGACGCCGTATTTGAGTTTAGACAAGCTTGTCAGCCCAAGTATAGCATGTGATACTGTCGTATTAGGGTTTAGCATCTGCCGCAAATTGTGGATAACCCTTAGAATAGGTCATAGAATTTGAGGGATAGAGCCAGATAAGTAATTATAGTTTAGAAAACCTATTTGATTAATTCGTTAATCGTGAATCTAGATGTCAACGCCCACGAAAGTTCCTTCTATATTCGACTTGATGATGGAAGATGAGCAAACAACAAGTGAGGAAGAAGAACGCCAAAAACGTCGTCGCGAACTCATAGAGCCTACAGGCGTCAAAGAACTCTTCAAAGAGGGCAAAATCAGCATCAACAAATTCACCTGTGAGGGTACACAATGCAAACTCTGCATCAAAGTTTGCCCAACCAATGCACTCTACTGGGGTACCGGTGAAATCGGCATAATTGAGGAACTCTGTGTGTACTGTGGTGCTTGTGTCACTATCTGTATGGTTGATGATTGTATCAAGATCGAACGCACTCGCAAAGATGGAACAGTTGAAAAATTCAGCAAACTCTCAGACGTTGTTAAACTGCAAGAGAAGAAAAACACAGAAAAACGATGGGAACGAGTGAAAACCAACGCAATCACACTACGACATGCCTATAAAGAAGAAGATAAGACTACACAAACCCGTAAACGGCAAAGACTCTTGGACTATAAAATATAGCTCAACAAAAAAGAAGCCGCATAAACAACTAATGCAGAAAACTACTTGGCCCATAATTTTTTGCTAAGCTAAAGAGGGATGGGAATAATCAGGGTGTTGTTGAGGGTTTGTTTTGGATGGAGATGTTAATAATTGGGTGGAAAGAGTCAATCGCTTAGACGTGAACGCTCTCGGGTAGCTTTCTGTTTATCCAAAAGATAACTGCTGGAATGGAGATCAGGATGGATAGAGAAACACTCAATACAAAGATAACTAGTGAAGCACGAATGTTTCGTCTGGAAATATTTCTTAGCGTTCGGTTTACTATTCCCATGCACAATACCTACAGGTTAACGTGATTAAGGCTTTTTGGTCAGTTGTGAAATCTGCGGAACGAAAAAGCAACAAGATAGATAGAGAAACACTCAATGCATAGATAACTAGTGAAGCACGAATGTTGTGTGCTATGTTCCTTAGTGTGTGGTTTACCAGTCTCATATTCAATTACCTTCGTGTTAACTTGATAAGAGGAACGGGGGTAATTAGAAAGGCAATGCATTTCTAAGTATCCAAAGTCCAGCTTGGTTTTCTTTTCAACTTTATCACAGATAATTATTAAATAATTTTTCATAATTACACCCAAATGTTACCCAAATTAAATCGTATTTTATTCCGTTAGAATAACTATACACACAACAAACGCGAGTTTACCAAGGTAACATATGTTGGCACACCACTGATCAAATTGTTATTGTGCCATTATTATCTGGTTGGATTTTTGTAGTAAGTGTTATGGAAATGCAGTTTGAGGGGTAAACAGTGTAAAAATAGAAAACCAAGCAGGAAAACACAGATAAGCAGAAACATTGTTCTAAAAACTAGAGGAAGATAAATCATGACTAAATCCTACAGCATAGTTGCGCTCAAAGGCGATGGCATCGGACCTGAAGTCACCGAAGCCACCGTTAGAGTATTGGAAGCAGTTGAGAAAAAATCCAACTTTAAACTAAACATACTCTATGGCGAAGCAGGAGCTCACTGCATCGCTGAACATGGTACAAATTTACCCAAAGAAACCATAGAGCTCATCAAACAGAGCAACGCATGCCTAAAAGGGCCCATGACTACTCCAGAAGAAGCCGGTGCACCGGTCAGTGTTGCAGTTACACTTCGGCGAATGTTTGGGCTGTATGCAAACGTGCGCCCATGCCGCAGTTTCCCCAATGTAGAATCACTCAAACCCAACATCGACCTTGTTGTTGTCAGGGAAAACACTGAGGGCCTCTACTCAGGCGTAGAATCGCTTTTGGCACCTGGAGTAGGTATAGCACTTCGAATTATCACAAGAGAAGCCTCCTTTAAAGTTGCAGATTTTGCATTTAAACTGGCTATGCAACGCCGCAAACATCTAACATACATACACAAAGGTAACATTTTGCGCATAACCGATGGTATCTTCAAAGATGCAGTTAAAGAAGCACAGAAAAATTATCCTGAAGTCGAAGTAGATGATCTTCATATCGATGCAGCCACCATGCAACTAATCAAACAACCTGAGAAATATGATGTCATGGTAACCACTAATCTCTTTGGCGACATCCTATCTGATGAGGCCGCACAAGTCACCGGCAGCTTAGGACTAGCAGCAGGTGCAAACATTGGTGCAACCTATGGCATGTTTGAACCAGTCCACGGCTCAGCGCCCAAATACACAGGCATGGATCGAGTAAACCCCATAGCCACCATCATGGCAGGAGCAATGATGTTAGATTGGCTAGGTGAAAAGGCAGGCGCCAAAAAAATTGAGGACGCCGTCATAGAGGTGCTCAAAGAGGGCAAAGTCAGAACCCACGATTTAGGTGGAGAAGCCAAAGGCACCGAAATAACAAATGCCATTATTGCAAAAATTTAGGCCAATTTAGGCCCGTCTTTTCTTTTATTTTATTTTTTGTTTGCTTATAATTCTGTTTGTTCGCAGGGCAACGGCTCAGTTGTGTTTTTGATGTATCGTTTTCCTCTGCGGGTGATTTTGTATCGGCCGGCTTTCTCTGTCAAGTAACCCGCACCAAGCAACGGAGTTATGAGTTCAGCAAAGTTGACATCAAAATTTACGTCCATACCAGCCATAAACTCGGTAAACACCACAGGCATATAGTTGGGCCGAAAAGTTTTCTCAAGTGAAGTTACAATCTCACCCTTAGTGCGCAACTTTTCGTTACGTATGACATGCAGTATCCAGTGCTGAAAAATGTTGGTACGCCGCTGGGCAAACTGTTTTTCAAAGGGAAGCTTGAACTTGGAAAACTCGGGCTTTGCGCCTTGCAGAGTTTTGGCGGTTTCACGAATCAAACCTACACCATCAATGCTTATGCGAACTGCGATAATGGCTCCAATGACTGCATCAACCCAGTATATACCAAAGATGGAGAAAACCGCTCCAACTATAACTGCCCCAGCGGAATAGATCGAGTTTTTGGAGTCAATAGACTGGGAGATTAACGCAAAATTTTGGCTTCTTTTGCCCACAAACCGCTGATAGAAGGAAAGTAAAAACATAGAGAGCATAACAATGATTTCAACAGTGATAACAACATAGGGCATGGTTATAGGCAGAAAAGTACCGGCTAAAGTATCGCGAATAGAAGAAAGGGAAGTGTAAAACAAGATACCAACGGTGAGAAACATCAATCCGATGATAACTAAGGTGCCTATAACTTCTTTTTTGAATTTTATACCGGCCCAAACAATTGCTGAAGCCGCTGTGTCAACTGCGGTGTCTGCGCCATCTGCGATTAAACCGACACTGCCGCTAAGCAAACCCGTCACCAGCTTGAGAATAGACACCGCAACATAACTCACAGTAGAGTTTCTTGCAGCCGCCGAGGGCCTAAGGATTTGGGTTTCAATTCTATGAGCCCCCTGTTTAAGTGTGGTAGTGAGTTGTTCTGCTTCCACTTGGCCCACAGTAGTTAACTCATACTTTTCTTGGGCGAGTCGTATCCAGTCTCGGCAAACCAAAGCCTCACAAGCTTCAACCGCACTCAACTGTTTGCCACCTCTTAGTCGGCGCCTTTTGCTGATACGACTGTTTAAATTAATGGTGTGCAACGCTGTCTTTTCTTCAAGTTGCTCTATGGATTGAGGACCATCGGTGTAGATAATCAACAGTATAGAGTCAGCTAAGTCACCACTGATTCTGCGCCGCTTACTCTGCGTCATACAAATCTATGCAGTGTTTAACGTTAATTTTTAAGCTTGCCCAAATTAGAACCAACAACAGATTACTGAGCAGAAACATAGGTGCTCGAATCCACATGTACTTCAACTGCGCCACCTTTTGCTTCCTTCACACGCGCATTAACCAGCAAAAGATGGGTACTTTCACGCAAGAGCTTCTCAAGTTCGTCCACTTTTTCGTTCCAGACAACCACTGTTGTTTCACCGGAGTCGTCTCTTAGTGCAAACCGCATAACTACACCATCACTGTCATTGTTTCGGGTAAATCCAGTTTTACCAAAAACCGCCTTCACTGTCCCAACGAGATGTACATTACCCAAATTGGGGTTTAAGCTACACTGATTTTTGTTGTAAACTGTTCAAGTGGGGGATACACAACGGTTTCTTCTGAGGAGATCTGTTCGATTAGGCTTTTGGTTCCCAGATGCAACTCGGTTTTGCCATAGCGATCGTCTCGGGTATAGCCATGCAACAGCCTAACGGCTTGGCCGACTCTAAGTTCGCCTTTTTCTACCAGCTCGGCTTTTTCATTCCAAAGAACCACACGCAACAAACCGTCGTTGTCGCCTATCATAAGGGTGGCTAATTTACCTGATTTTTCTTCACCGCTAAAAGTTTTAACGGGAAAAACTGCGATTAACCTCCCAGCCACATTCACATCATATAATCCTGCAAACAAACGCCCTGAGGAGATAATATTGCTGGGCTCAAACACAGTCGCGGCGATTTGTACCCCGAGTTTGGCTGCAATCAAGCGCAATAGGGTTTCATCACTCAGTAAACCAGCGGTTTTGGTTCGCTCAACTTCAAGCTGTTCTAAGAGTTGACTTTGAGTTATCTGTGAGTTTTTAGCTTGAATCTCAGCGATGAGGTCTTGAGGGGTCATTTTACGCCGACACGATAAAGAGTTTGCCGCTTTTAATTTTTGTGTTATCGCACGGCTATGGTCATACTATGGTGGGGTCGGTTTGAGACTTTGGAGGCTTTGGTTGAGTGGTATAATGAGGAGAAGTCTCAGGGGCGCTTAATTTGGATATAGCGGAGATGCATAGTCATGCTTTTGTTTGTAAGAGGCATTCGGAGGTTGGGTAGGGTTTAGGTGCAAAAATATCTAACTGGTGAATAATGTGATATCAGTAACAAGTTTTTGACGAAATAATGGTTTGGGAAGTATTATGAGTCTGCCTTTTGCATCTTTAGTGATTTTTTGTGTGCACTTAGCTCTTAGGAAGAGCTTATAGAAAGGGGTGTAACAAGACCGTTGAGTTCAATCAAATTAGAATAAACGGTTCCTCTCAGTGTTGTAGCCGCGCTTAGGTAGTGAAAGTATCTAGTTTATAGTATTTTTTGATAAGCCGTAACTAATGAATGATAACCAAACTCTCCAGTAACCGGAAGGCTGTTTTGGTTTTAAACAGATGGGCTATGAGGGATTGGGAAGAGATTAGTCGGTTGTCTCTTCTTCTTTGCCATAGTAGGCGTATAGGAAAATCAGGGCTAGTGTGATAAAGATTGAGCCCATTAGGATGTATTGGAGGGTTACGAAATATGTACCGATATCCATTGAGGTTCCTCTGTGTGTTTACCTTTAATCTTGTTAGTTTACATATTTAAGGAATAGCTTTTTTCCACTCGTTCATCAACATGCTATAGCAGTCGTCAGTTTCCTCAAATGTCGCAAACCAGCCCAGATTCTGGGCAAGTTTTTGCGTCAAAAGATGATAACACATATGCACTTGTCTATCTAGTACTCGAAAGTAGAAATCATCGCAGGTGCAAAATGCCGCTTCGGGCATGATAAGGTAGTCGCGTTCTCTGCCCACCACAATCCAAACCACTCGTCCGGAAGGTTTGAAGATGTATTTTTTGACTCTGCCCTCGCGTAGCGCCTCTAGGGCTTTACTGAAACGGTGCCCAAACAATTCATAGAGAGTATTTAGACTATCACCTGATAATTTTCCTGTTGCTTTGGCATCTTTGCAAACATCGTTTAGGGTATCGATTTCGGTATTGCTCATTGCTGCACAGCTTACTAGAATGGAACCTAAAATTTAGGTTTTTAGCCTATGTTGATGGGTTCGCCCTTTGCTTTGGATGGTTCAGCTTTGGGTAACACAACTTCTAGCACCCCGTTTTTGTAGGTAGACTTAGCTTCTTTGACATGGACTTGTGCGGGCAGTTGAACTTCTTTGTAGTACTTGTACTGAGAAGTATCCACAGATATATCGATAGAGTCTTCGGTGCCGTGGAGTCTAATATCGGTTTTTTCGACTCCGGGCAGTTCTGCGACTACGCGAATTTCAGTTTGTGTTTCCACGATGTCCACAAGCGGTTCACGTTCTTCTTTTACCTGTAGGGGTCCTTTGAGGCCTTTTTTGATATTGCCAAACTGTTGGATTTCAGGTTTACCATCAGAACCGATTTTCATGCTATAACCATATACAAAGGGTCCAAGTTCTTTGACGGTACTACCATCAGGAAGCTGACGCTCCTTCACGTATTCTTTGGGCACTTTTTTGGTGAAATCCTTGAATTGTTCATCCATCATCCGCTCCATCTCTTTGAACATATCATCTATATCACCAAAGAATGGGTCTTTGGCTGGACGCTGGCGTTTTTTGAACCATTCAGGGAGATCTTCATTATCCGAAGACATGCAAACACCTGTTGGTATGTGAGTTTTCCAAGCCAATAAATTTATTGCAAAACTATCAACAACCGCTGTGGACAGATTGGCTGTTTTCAATAAACAAGTAAAGTCAACCGCGCTTTTACCAACATAGACATCATCTAAAGTTTTTGTTAGTAACAGATCAAAATTGATTAAAGCACAACTTGTCTTGCGTACATGAACATAGTATAGGTCAGGGTTTTAATCTAAAACATAACAAGTGTATTCAGTCCACGGTATAACGTGATACGATTGGTTAAATAACTGTATCACTTTATTTGATTCTGTTTGAGGTACGGTTATGACAGATGTTGTGTTTGTTTTTGAAGTTCATCAGCCTCATAGGCTTCGGCGGAGCTTGTTTTGGGAGGGGAAACTGTTTCGGAGACAAACCAAAGAGGAGCTTTTTAACTATTATTTTGACACTGAGGTTGATCGGGAGATTTTTAAGCGTGCAACAAGAAAGTGTTATTTGCCCTCAAATCAGATAATTCTAAGCGTTATTGATAAGCATAAACGTAGCCGTAAACAAGCAAAGTTCTCGTTCAGTGTTTCAGGGGTTTTTCTTGAGCAGTGTGAAATGTTTGATAAAGATCTACTGGAAACGTTTCGTCAGCTCGCCAAATCGGGTCATGTAGAGTTTTTAAACCAAACGCACTATCACTCAATTGCCAGTCTCTATCCTAGCAAAGAGGAATTCATAGCGCAAGTGCAGATGCATAAACAGACCATAAAAGATCTTCTGGGATATACTCCGGTGATTTTTGAGAACACTGAATTGTTATATAACAACTCTATAGCCAAAACTGTTGAGGATATGGGGTATCGGGGTATCTACACTGAGGGTGTGGAGAGGATTTTAGGTGAAAAATCACCCAACTATCTCTACACACCCAAGGGTAACAAGAAAATTCGTGTGTTGCTTCGTAACTACAAGTTGACTGATGATATCGGTTTTCGTTTTTCGGCGAGGTGGTGGCCTGAGTGGCCGCTTACGGCAGATAAATATGCCCATTGGTTGGCAACAACTAAAGGGGAGGTTATCAACATCTTTCCTGACTATGAGACCTTTGGGGAGCATCACTGGCCTGAGACGGGGATTCATGGGTTTCTTCAGCATCTTCCCGATGAAATTCTAAACCATGATCATCTACAGATGGTAACACCCACAACCGTTGTTGAGAAGCATGCTTCAGCAGGAGAAATTGATGTCCCAGAAGCTAAAGGTACTGTTTCGTGGGCAGATGTGCAACGTGATCAGTCGGGGTGGTTGGGTAATGTTATGCAATGGGCGTACTATACGGTTTTGTATAGATTAGAACACCTGGTTTTAGAAGCAGGGGATGAGGTGTTTTTGCGTGTGTGGCGCAATTTTCAGACAAGCGACCATCTCTACTACATGTTTACAGCAGGCGGCGGCCCGGGTGAGGTGCATAGTTATTTTAGTCCCTACGAATCACCCATGGACGCGTTTGTTGCGGCCCAGACACTTATTAACGATTTTGAAGCACGACTAAGACGTGCGGTTTTGGCGGCAAATGAACCGTTTTTGTTCTACACAGACAGCGGTGAAAAATACTATACAGGTAAAAAGGCGTGGAGTCTACTGGGTTTTATAGGTGTCTTAGGTGATGTGCCGCTTGGAGCCGTCGAGTTTCATTTTCATAAGGGTGATTTTGAGAGTTGGGCACGGTTTTCACTGCGAGATACCAAATTGGCTGAGAGCATTAAAGCAATCAAGATACAGAAGGGAGAACCCCTGCGCAGAGCCCTTATCGCCACCACAAAAGAACATGTTGCAACACAGAATCAACAAGTGTAGAGGGTAGTTGTTTGGTGTAGCGGTTCATAGTGTTTATAAGATGTTAAACTAATTATTGGATGATACGGTGCATTAGAATGCGTGAAGAGCTTCCGTTTCCAGATAAAGTTTTACAGACCCTCCACAACCTCTGTGCTACCGCCGCGGATTTAGCCAGACGGGGCGAGGAAGTGGCTAGGCTGTTGCAGAAGGATTCCTTCGAAATCGAAAACATTTTGGATCAGTATAAATCTGAGGGGTTTGCGGAGAGTTTCACAGATAACGAAGGTAAGAAACGCTACTATCTCAACGGTCGAGGAATAATTAAGGTCTGTTCGTTGTTTACATAGTATAGTGGAAACATGCGCATCATCATTTTTTCTTGGGAATATCCTCCACGGGTTGTAGGCCAGCTATCTGAATATGTTAAAGCCCTAACAACCCAGCTGGCAACCAATAAAGTAGGTGTGGATATGGTCACCTATGATGACAGCGCAACGGGTTTGACCCAAGAACCCAGTGGAGTAAAAACCATGCGGGTTAGCAACCCTGTGAAAACCCACATTGGGGTCTTAACTTGGGTGCTTACCCTAAATCAAGAAGTTGAACGGGCCGCAACCAACATCTACTATGACGCGGGCAAAAAAATCGATTTAATTGATGTTTATGATTGGCACTTTATCCCCGCTGCAGTTACACTCAAAAACGGATTGGATATTCCCTTTATCTACTCAGTGGAAAGTTTAGAGGATCATCGCTCGCCAACGGCACAGTCATCCTATAACATGTCAATTAAGAGCATTGAGTGGCTGGGTTTCTATGAGGCGGCTATGGTGAATGTAAAGTCTCAGTGGATGAAAGAAGAAGTTATGCGCATATACAATGTGCCCTCAGAGAAGATAGTGGTTGTTTCAGCTAATCCAGACACTTGGATAGGCGATGTCTTGAAACTATACAACTCAGCTATTGTGGAGGCCGCTAAGTAGATGGATAAACTATCTGTTTTGATGCTTAGCTGGGAGTATCCGCCTCGCGTTATCGGCGGGATATCACCGCATATCTATTTTCTCTCCAAATACTTAGCCAAACAAGACATCAAAGCTTACGTGGTTACCTGCGATTTTCCAGGTGCTCCAGCTCATGAAGTTATTGACGGGGTCGAGGTGTATCGAGTGGACTCCTACAAAAGTCCTTCACCGGATTTTGCCACTTGGGTTTATCTGATGAATATGAATATGCAAAAAGAAACTGCTACGCTCATAAAAAAAATTGGCGGCAAAATTGATGTAATTCACGCACATGACTGGCTGGTCGCTAATGCCGGTATTGGATTAAAGCATATCTTTCGTAAACCCCTCTTGGTGACGATGCATTCAACCGAGATGGGCAGACGCGACGGACTACACACCACTGGAGAGAAGATGATTCATGAAACTGAAGCTTGGCTTACCTATGAAGCCTGGAAAGTTATCTGCTGCAGTGACTATATGATAGATCACGTCAAATACGTGTTTGGTTTACCAACCGACAAATTGGTAATGGTTCCAAACGGCGTTAACAGCAACGGCTATGTAACAGACCACGACTGCCAGACTTTTCGCAGTAAATTTGCTTTGCCAGAAGAGAAAATTGTGCTCTTTGTGGGAAGACTGGTCTATGAAAAAGGTATTCACATTCTCATAAATGCGGTACCCAAAATACTTAGCAAAGTTGACGCGAAATTCATCATCGTAGGAAGCGGCTACATGAAAGAACAACTCCTAAACATTGTACGCAGTATGGGTTTGGAGCACAAAGTACTCTTTGAGGGCTTCCTCGACAACGATAATTTGGTAAAACTACAGAAATGCGCAGATGTATCAGTTGTGCCGTCACTGTTTGAACCATTTGGTATTGTGGCATTGGAGGCTATGGCTGCAGGAAGCCCTATTGTTGTCTCAGACACGGGCGGATTGACAGAAATTGTTGAACATGACCTCACCGGCGTCAAAGTCTACCCCAACAACCCTGACTCGTTGGCATGGGGCATAACCAAAGTTCTCCTAAACACAACCTATGCCCAGTCGCTTCGCAACAATGCATATCTTCAAATAAAGAAAAGATATGATTGGGAAAAAATCGCTCAAGATACTAAACGCATCTACGAAGAGGTCTTGGGCGAGTATTCAAAAAGTTTCTGGGCCTAACCAAAAAGACAGCAAATGTATAACGGCGCCCGCTAAAAGGGGTTTAGTGGGTAGTATCGTGTCATTGATGTTCTTATTTGCCTATAATTTTCATATTCTCAGCTAAGACCCAGGGTGCGATTATGGAGCCCATTTGTCGTTCGTTGGTACCGATTAGGGTGATGTTTTTTAGGAGTTCAAAGATGTTGCCGGCTATCATGATGGCGTTGCAGGGGTGGGTTATTTCGCCGTTTTTGATTTTCCAGCAGGGGTTGGCTACTACGCTAAATTCGCCGCTGACAGGGTTGCTACTGTGGGCGCCTTGGAGATAGGATATGATAAAGCCCTCGCCTGTTTCGCTTAGTAGTTGTTGGGGTGTTTTGTCTCCGGGGATTATGTGAAAGTTTGAGGTGGTAATGTTTGGGGTGGAGAGGTATGCGGCTCGTGCGGCGTTGCCGGTGCTTTCTTTGTGGTCTTTTTTGGCAGAATAGTTGTCATAGAGGAAGTTTTGTAGAATACCTTTTTCGATTATTGGGGTTTTTTGTTGAGGAACGCCTTCGCCGTCAAAGGTGGCGGTTCGTAGGCCTCCGGGGTATAAGCCGTCGTCGTAGATTGTTAGGGTTTCAGCGGCTACTTGTGTGCCGAGTTTGTCTTTGAATGGGGATTGGTTGCGCTGGACGCTATCAGCTTTGATTGCGGCCATGAGTGTATATGCAAAGAGGTCTTGGAGTGCTAAGGGGGTAAGGATGACTTGGGAGGTTTGGGTTGGGACGGGTTTTGGTTTGAGGGCTGAGAGGGCGAGTTTGGCGGCTTCTTTGCCTACCCATTCGGGGTTGAGGTGATGGTTTCTTGATGCATCAAATTCGAAACATACTGGAGTTGTAGTGTGAGTGTCTTTTGCTAGGGTTGCTAGACTACACTCGGTTATGGTTCCTCGATCAAAAGCAGTTATGCCGTTAGAGTTTGCTATGGCGTTGGCGGCGTATCCGCTACCTACGCCTCCCTCGATGGGTAATACTTGTTTGTTTAGCTCAGTTGCAGCGTCTAGCATAGTGACAGCTATTTTAACGAGATCGTCTGGGCTTAGGTCAACGATTTTTTGGTCAAAAGTATCCTGGGTTGGGGTGTAGGGTTTATTTTTGGGGAGACCGTGCCAGTCAGAATCGGGTTTGCTGGCTTTGGCGGCGCTTAGCGCTTGTGTGGCTGTGTCCTCAATGGCTTTTGGGTCACCGATGAGGTTTGTGTAGGCAAAGCCTATGGCTTTGTTTAGGGTGACGCGTATGCCTATTCCGCGATCGATAATGCGGTTGGTTTTGCTTATTTGGCCCAATTCGATACCGATATTGGTTGATTGTCCATCATAGACATAAGCTTCTGCTTCAGAGGCACCTAGTTTTAGGGCTGATTTAACTGCGCCCTCTGCTAGGCTGATTAAAAAGTTTTTTTCAAGCACTGCCACCGACAATTACCTCGCTGACTCGTATATGTGGTCCGCCGTCGCAGATAAAGGCTGTTTGGCCTTTGCCGCAA
>Ga0123356_10001403_pt1 | contig 26674 bp, 24 predicted proteins | sample TergutEmb28metaG_2_FD_92546 | JGI IMG/M metagenome (GOLD analysis project Ga0123356, IMG submission 92546) | Embiratermes neotenicus P3 segment gut microbial communities from Petit-Saut dam, French Guiana - Emb289 P3 | ecosystem: Host-associated > Arthropoda: Insects > Digestive system > Gut ...
AACGTAAATATCACAAAACACCTGATTTTTAACTATATGATGCGGCTCATATATGACAGGGAAATTGATCCCGATCCCAAAATCAGGCAGACGCTCAGCGCCGGCTTATCATTATCATTTGAAAACGAACACTTTAAGAAAGGGAAACGAAAATGAAACAACACCACAGAAACAATTACATAACAAAAGAATCTCCCAACAGTTCAGCCGAAAACACGGTTGCCGTTGATAAAAGGGAACCGGACATGCACACCGCTTTCAGAGTAAAAACAACTGTACGTTCTCAAAAATTAGAGATAGAAATACCGGAGCTCGAACTTATTTTGGGCCGTGAAGTGGAAATAATCATATTGACAAAAGGAACAGTAGAAGACGGCTCCAAACCCTCAGAGGGACGCAAAAACTCTTCCCACACCGCAGGCTCAATAATTCTTGACGACGAGGCGCTGCGTTACATTTTAGCTGACAAACGAAGATAACGGTGCAATTATGAACAGTAAATTATTATTTTATTCACTATGGACAATGCCGTAATAGAAATAGTCGGTTCGCTCGCGGGCGTTCTCACCACGGTCTCTTTTCTGCCGCAGGTTATAAAAACCTACAGAAGCCGCAGCGCCAAAGATCTCTCCCTTGGTATGTTTTTACTGTTTACTTTGGGAGTGCTCGCGTGGCTTATCTACGGAATAGGCATAAATAAACTTCCCATAATAGCGGCTAACGGCGTTACGCTCGTACTGGCCGGAATGATTCTCGCCGCAAAATTCAGGTTCAAAGAGTAGCTATTGTTGTAAAAATGATTGCATAGATCCTAACGCAATGTTATATTATATAAATAGAGTGAACCGTAAAGAGTGAACTGTAAAGTTTTTGAGGAGAGCTGTAGATGAAAAACATCTCAATTAGAAGAGGTTTAACCGTTTTTTTGTCTGTTTTGGGTCTGAGCATTTCGGCTTTTGCTGATTTTGACGATCTCTTCGGAGGCGGTGACGCGCCGGCGCCGGATAACAGAGGCGCGACAATCGGCTCTATAGATCAGTCTTCAATTGACGATCTGTTCGGTGTGTTCGACGCGCAGTCAGACAAGCCCGCCGACGCAGCGCCCGCCGTATCCCTTCCGCCGTTTCACGGGACATACAAGGTGCTCGTCAACCGTCCTGTTTACGCGGTGTTTGACAAAGAGACAAAAACTCAGTGGATCTCCGCTCTCGGAGAGGTGTACTCATATTACAAGGTGAGCGCTTTCCCGCGTACGCACGTGTTCACGCAGGAGCAGATCAACGGTATTCTGCCCCATTACCGCGACTATACCCGCAGAATAAGCCGTCAGACCTATATCGAAACGGCGAGAAGGCTTGGCGCTACGCATATTCTCTATCAGGAGTATCAGCCGCAGAAAGACGGCAGATCTACCCTCTACTCTATGGAGCTCTTCTGGTTGGAGCAGAACGCTACTGTAATAAGAGCTACTCAGAATATTCAGCATCAGCACTTTGAGGCGGGGCTTGATATTTGTCTCGCGAAGATTGCCGACGCGATGGATCCCGGCGCTAAGGGCACAAGCGCTTTTAAAGTCAATCTGTTCGGCAGAGACCCAAAAAACGTAGAAGCGTTTGGAAACGCTCTTGCGGGTAAAGGCAATTTCAGCAGAGAGCGCGCGGCGGCCGCCTATAACGCCGCGGACAGAATGATTCAGAGATCCGGAAATTTAGCGGGTTTCCAGTATGCCGCCGCAATGCTTGCGGGGCGCGCGGAGAGTTACCCTAAAGCTGTCGACCACATTAACGCTGTCATAAGTCAATCGGGAGATCATCCCGCTTTGCAGCTGCGTTTAGCTGAATATCTGCGCGGAGCGGGGCGGCATGGCGAAGCTCTGAGCGCGGCGCAGAACGCCTCACGGAATCCGGCGCTCGCGCTTGCGGTATCTACGGAGAGGGCCGCGATCTATCAGGCGCAGGGCAATCTCGATCAGGCGCACAGAGAGTACACCTCTATTCTGCAAAGCGGCGACGCGGACGGACGGATATTTTTCCGCCTTGCTACCCTGAGCATTCAGATGAACAGAATGAACGAGAGCACAGACTATCTCGAAAGAGCGTCTCAGGCGGGGCTTACGCTTGACGAAAACGAATACTTTGAACTCGGCGCGGCTTTCGCCAAAGTTCCGGGTTTCGAAGAGCAGGCTTTAGAACATTTAAGAAAAAGTATGGGAGTAAGACAGGCGAACGAAGAAGCGTGGAAAGTTATCGCGGAGATTCATAAACGCACCGGAAACAATCAGCTTGAAGCTGAAACTTATGTCAACCTCTTTAAACTGAACCAGAACGAACACAAGGGCAGAATGAAGATTGCCGGTGAAATTTTCGAAAGAATCGGCATGGTTGACAAAGCCAAAGACGCCTACGCAACCTTTTTAGACAGGCGTTTTGTTGACACAGAGGTATCAATGAGTCTCGCGCGCATCTACTTTAATGAGAGAGACTGCAGAAGAGTTGAGCAAACACTCAGAGGAATTGACACAATACCCGAAGCTTTACAGATGCTTGCGGACTGCGGTATTACAAGAAGAGTTGTAGCCGGTAACTTTGAGGGCGGTAAAACCTCGCCGGTAAAAATCGGAGTGCGGGCGTCGACGGTAGCGATTTTTATTGGGGGAATAGTAGGCGGGTATATAATGAATAGTGATATAATAGAGCTCGGCGCCGAATATAACAATCACGAACAGACCAGAAGCGTTGCAAAAGCGGATGAACTCAGAAGCGATATTGAGTCAAAGACGCTTATACGCAATGTTTTATACGGTCTGAGCGCTGCCGCGGCAGTTGGTTTCGGCGTTACGTTTTTCTTTTAGGCGTTAACTGTTTAATTACTGAGTAATACATTAAAATTTGTAAACTAATTTTTTAAATACAGCTCTATCCTTATATGAAGGGAGACAAAATGAAACGAATTACGATCATACTGGGGGCGCTTAGCTGCTTGGCGATGTTTTTGATTTATTGTACTACTATTGAGTTTGATAATCCGGTTGACTCAAAGAATAGTCCTCAGTTCCTTCAGGCGAAACTCTGTGCCGTTACTACCGGTTGGCCTCATACTATTAAGTTTAATGACGGCTCAACCAAATCCTATTGGGGCTGCGAAGATCCGCAATTACGGATAGACGCTCTTTTGGAAGATGACCCGGGCGTGGCTAACATTATGAATCCGAAGCATGACTTTAACCATGTTTTTAATGAAAATACAGATCCGACTACGGTTGAAATTACAAGAGATTTGACTGTAAGAATCAAGGAAAAGCTTGATTTTCTTGAATACGAGAAGTGGACGCATTTAACTAACTGGCCTCAGATCTACGTTATTGTAACGCCTAATCAGGAACTGTATAATTTTAATCAAAATGTAGTAACCGTTACGCATGAAGACGGCCGTCCTCTCGGCACGATCGCTCCGGGCAGCACCCCGTTGGTCGGTACATATCACATCACGTACACTGCGAGCAGAACTCTTCGTGACGGTGTTACAACACATATGAATTTTGCTACAAGAACGTTGATAATTGAACCGCCGCCCAATGATGATTTTGATCCGCCTGTAATTACAATGGGGCGGCCTGACCTTAATCCGCAGGCTGTCACCGTAGACGATGAATTTATCGATTATGGCGCAACGGCGCATACGGTGAGGCACAGTACAAGCGTTCCGGTAACCACGACGTTTACACCTACGTTAGACGCTCTTGTCAACAATGGTACTCTTAGACGCGAGGGTGATAAAATTTTCGCCAACAATCATGCTACAGCTACAAGCTCTTTTACTATCACATACAGTGCAAGACACCCTGTCAATAATTTGGTGTCTAATCTCACAAGAACTGTGACGGTAGTGGCTAAACAGATAATCAGCCTTCCGGCTCCGGTCATTGTACTTCCAACGTTCAAATTCAATAGCGGGCACTTTGGAATTCCTACGGGCTTTGAAAGCGTAGACACAATATTCAATATGGGTCAAACTTTCAGAGAGCCGGGTAATGGAGCTCCGCTCACGGGTGTAACGGCTTATTATGTGTCAGGAACCCAGACGATTCCTATACCTAATAGCAGTATTACTATAACTCCTCAGTCAACGAATGATCCCGGCCATAAAAGGTTCAGCTATAATATTGCAAGGGTAGAAGGCGTTCATGAGATGACGTCTGTTACGCGCAACGTTTATGTAGTTGATACTGAGTGTGACCTTCCGCTCGGGCCTACAAGCTCTATCACGGGCCCTAACCCTCTTACCATAGCCAGAGGGGTCGTCTGGTCTGTAAGCACCGGTTGGAGCGTACAGGGCAGAGATGACGGCGGGCTGCCATTCAGGCTTGTAGACTACAATGGCTTAAACCATCAAGATCCGCAGCCAAGAGAGGGAGGCTATAATTTAAAACTTATGGCCATAGGCGGTTGCGGCGTACCGTCAACGTCAGGCATGCTTACAAGAACCATTATAGTGCAATAAACAAAAACTACCCGGCGTATTATTATTGGCGGCCCTTTTAAGAGCCGCCCCTCCTTCTTAAGGGTGAAGGTGCACAGGCCCGGCCAAAAAAGCCGGGCTTTTTTATTTTCGCGTGTGTGTGCCGCCGCCGGCTGTCCCGCCGCTTACCGGCCTGTTTTCCCGTCTCTTTTTTTGATTAAATACATTATTATTATAAAATAAACGTATCTTTGCCGAAAAGTATTGCACATTTTGAGAAACAATATTAAATTATAAAGAGGACCGTTCCGGGCTTACCGGTTTTTATTTTTGCTTAAACGTATAAACCCGGATATGAAGAAGGAGGAAAAGTGAACCGTATATGTTTAAAAGCGCAGCTTTTTTTATGCGCTGCCGCGGTTTTGTTTTCCGTTAATTCGAGAGAAATCGTAGTGCCTTCTCAGGTAAAGAGTATTGGCGCCGCTATGGCTATCGCGCGGCAGGGCGATACTGTCAGGGTTATGGAAGGCAGATACAGGGAGAGCGTGTTCATAGGCCCCGGAGTTACGCTTTTATCAAATACCCCGTTCGGCGCTGTTCTTGACGGCAGGGGAAAGGGTACAATCGTTACTATGGGTACGGGCTCAACCATAAGCGGCTTTGAGGTTAGAAACGGAACAATCGGTATTCTTTCCTCGTCCGCGCAGACTACTATTACGCGGTGCAGGATTACGGGTAATGTTCAGTGCGGAATAATGAGCGTGGGAACGCTGCCGAATATTGAAGATAATTTTATTGTATATAACAGAGGTTCCGGTATTCAGGGGTGGGATGTGCGTACTACAAGCGGTTCTGTGAACCACAACACTATAGCGTTTAACGGTAACCACGGGGTCTCTCTTGGGGGTACGTCCTCTATTACTGTGGAGAATAACATTATCGCTTTCAATGAGCAGTTCGGGGTAAAGCCGGGGGACGAGACGGTGCGCATAGAGCTTATTAACAACAATTTTTACCAGAATACAAAGTTTACCAGTACTCTTCCCGCGGACAATATCTCTACAGATCCTCTTTTTGCCGACGCCAAGCGTCACAATTATAATTTGCAGAAAGAGTCGCTCTGTATAGGGCTTGGCCGGGATAATCAAAATCTTGGGGCGAGGATATTACATTGAATATGAACATGAAAATTAAACCATATATGGGAGTTGGTCATGAATATTAGAAACGGTATTGTTGCTGCGTTCTCGTGTCTGGCGGGTCTGTTGTTTGTAACGCCCTCTGCTGCCGCCGTAATTAACGTCCCCTCTTCGGAAGCGCGGACTATTTCGGAAGCTATGATAAAAGTCCGAATGGGAGACACGGTGATTGTGGCTCCCGGTGTTTACAATGAGCGGATAATTATGGCTCCGGGCGTGGCTCTTGTTTCGGCGTCGCTTTTTGAGGCCAAAATAGACGGGCAGGGCAGAGGTACTGTTGTAACCATGTCCAAAAACAGTTCTATTTCAGGGTTCGAGATAAGAAACGGCACTATAGGTATTTTTTCAAGCGATCTGGGCAATGAGATAAGCAATAACCGTATTGTTAATAACTGGCAGACCGGCATTATTACGGTGCGCCACCTTCCGAAGATTGAGGATAACGTTATAGCCTTTAACCGCGCTTCGGGTATTCAGGGGTGGGACGTACGTTCTACGTCGGTTTCCATAAACCATAACTCCATCGCCTATAACGGTAACCACGGTATAGCTATGGGCGGTTCCTCGGAGATTATTATTGAGAACAACGTAATCGCTTTCAATGAGAGATTCGGTCTTAAAGTGCTTAAGGATGCTGAAAAAGTTCAGGTTTCGAGCAATAACTTTTACAAAAACCTTTGGGCACCCGGAAAGACTCTGCCTGAAAACAACCACTCTTTTGATCCTGCGTTCATAGCCGCCCGCCGCGGTATGGATTTTAAACTGGATCCTAACCGGTGTTGTACAGCAAAGAGTTCTGAAGATGAAAACCTTGGCGCAAGATTAACTTATTAAAAAACACCGAATAAGGACGATAAATCATGAGTACTTGTTTCAGACGTAAAATTACAGGAACATGGGCGGCGTTGGTTTTTATATGCGCTGCCGGCATTGTCTCTTCGGTGAAAGCGGAAGGGCGTCCCGGAGAGTTTGTTATCACAGATCGTTGGCGCCACGTTTATTCGAAATATTCCGGTGTAACCAATCCGGCGTTTATTAACGAAGAAAACTATATGGCATTGCGTTTTCTATTCGCAACCACGCTTGAGAGCTTCTATCTGCACGAGGCTGGGTTCACCTATCCTCTTGATCTGCACTCAACGGTCGGCGTATCGTGGATGATGCACGGATCAACGGATATTGATCCTACCAACGATATTGGAGATCCGATTCCAGGAGCTGAGAAAATCAAAGATCAGGGTAATTACCTTGCTCTTACCTATTCAAATAACATTTGGAACCGTCTGACCGTGGGCGGAAATCTCAACATCATTACCCAGAACCTCGCAAACATTGATGGTCTCGACCGTCCGACAAACGGAATGCGCTTTGGGTTCGGTATTGATCTTGGTTTAACCTGGAAAGCTTTCCGCCATCCGCTGTTTGGAAACCACCTTCTGGGATTCTCTACCCAGAACCTTTTTACCATGATTCTTGACAGCGATGAAGAGTACGCACGCGCAATCAGATTGTCGCTCCTCTCAGATTTCTGGGAGAGGCGAGTCTCTTACGGCGCGGACTTTGTTTTGAAAGACCTTGCCGCGCCGGATGACGTTTGGGATTGGGATATTGGAATCAACCCTGAGATGGGATTTGAGCTCTCTCAGAAACTCGGGTTTAACATTCTGAGAATATTTAAGGTCTATATGCTCGCGGGTATGAATCAGGACGGTTTAGACCACTACGGTTTCGCTTTCGGCGCGAACATGCCCGGCTTCTTTAACGGCCGCGACATTGAAGGTATTATGCAGTTTGTTTCGGTAGCCAACAATGAGGCTGATAACGCCACTACCATGAGTTTTTACGCGCGTACGGAGCTTGGCCGCCACAGGGAAGAGAATTACGCCCGTAAAATGGCGCGCCGCGGAACTCTCGGGCCCAATAACCTTTATAATCAGGCTCTTGAACTCTTCCACAGAGGCGAGTGTTACCGCGCTTACTGGATTTTCTCTCAGATTGCCGTAGAGTACCCCGACTTTTTCAGAAATGATATGGTCAATTACTATCAGGCGGCGTGTCACGAGTGTCTTGACCTTCGCAAGAGCGCGGAAACAATCTTTAACCGTACCAAAGACGATCATTCAAGAAGCATAGTAGTGCCTCTTGCCGATCTGGGTTTGATGCGCGTATACTACAGAAACGACGACCACATTAGAGTCGACGCGCAGTTTGAGGAGCTCAATCGTCTCGGTGTTCCCGATTCTATAAAGTTTCACGCTTTTTACATTATGGGACAGAGTTTTATGAAGCGCGGAGATCACCAGAGAGCGCGTCAGATGTTTACCATGATACCCGATAATCATCCCGATTATGTATTCGCGTTTCACAGCGCCGCGGTTGCCAATATGCTCAGTGACAATATCGCGGGCGCAATAGCAGACCTTGAACAGGTGATTCAGTTTAAGCCTCAGAACAAGGCGCAGCAGGAGATGATAAACCGTTCCTATGTGTTCCTTGGATTTTTGTACTATGAAGACCTTTCGGTAGAGGGCGCTCTCGCGAGAGCGGTAACGGCTCTAAGAACTGTGCCAAGAGACAGCTATTACTATCAGGACGCGCTTTTGGGTCTTGGGTGGACAGCTCTTAAGGCGAGACAGTGGCCTGACTGTATAAGCGTGGGTACGGAGCTCGCGAGAACATCAAGCGATCCTGTTCTGCAGAGCGAAGGCGATCTGATTCAGGCGTACGCTCACGCGATGCAGCGCAGCTGGGATCCGGCAGTAAGACTTTTGGAAGGCGCGACAAGAAGATTGGCTGAATACACCGGCCCGAGCGAGGCGGAGATGGGTCAGAAGAGAGCGGATTACGGTTCAAACAGAGCTGACTATGAGATGATGGGCTTAAGAATCGACGAACTCGGACAGGCGCGTCAGTCTTCAATAATACAGACTTCTATTGACAGCATAAGCACTCCTCACGTGCGTTTAAAAGGTTCAATAGACCAGTATTACAGTTTTGTTGACGAGCACCACCGCGCGGGCTTCTTCGCGCGCTCTTTAGAGCAGGTTAAGGAAGACATCGATTACGCTTTCGCGCGCTTCTCCAGACACGCGGGCACGAGCGGTATGCGCCGTCAGCTTGACCGCACCGGCGGTGACGTTGAGGCGATTGACGATGAGCTCGAAAGACTGCGCAGAGAGCTTGAAGGACTTGAGTAATAAATGGGCGGGGGTAAACCCCGCCCGTACACGCTCCGCCCGTAAGGGCAGCCCTTGCGGCTGCCCCTTGTGTAGACGGAGTTTTTTTTAGGACAGGGATGATGGAAAAGAAAGAAGTTAAAAAGAAGCCGGTAAAGCTGCCCCGCGGCGCTCTTAATACAACTAACATGCTTTTTCTTGTGACGCGGGAGTTTAAGCGTCATAAGCGGTATAAAACGCCTTTTTCAGCCGTTACCGTATCAATAAAGCATATATTGGATGACGATAAAAAGAGAGAGCCGACTACTGAAGAGGTCGCCGAACTGCTGCCGCAGCTTTTCAAAATAATTCAGCCTCTGCTGCGCGACGTTGACCTTGCGGGTACAATACTTCAGCCGGATCTCTTTTTAGCTCTCCCGATGACCGATGAGATGGGGGTAAGAACCGTAAAGGTAAGAATTTTGGAGAAAGTTGACCGCAATACGTTTACCGCCGCAAATAAGGAGGTAAATATCAGTGTGAAAATCACGATAGCTATCCCCAATGAAGAGACAAAAGACATCAGATCTTTCATCAAGCAGGCGATGGTATCGCATTATTCTTAGCGGGAACTGTAAAATATGCCTATTCGTTCCATGACAGGTTTTGGACTGGCGGAAAACTCCGCTCCGTCCGGTACGTACAGAGTGGAGCTGCGCGCGGTGAATAACCGCTATCAGGAAATTCAGATAAGACAGCCCAAGTTTACCGCCAATCTTGAACCGAAAATTAAAAAGGAGCTCACTTCCGTAATATCGCGCGGGTCTATAAATGTTATGATCACCTGCGACCGCGAAGCTGAGAACGGTAAGCTTACGTGGGACAGGGCGTCTGTTGACAGTTACGTGCGCATACTTTCGGAAGTTAAAGAGACCTATAAGCTTGGCGGTGAGATAAGGCTCAACGATATATTGCGCTTTGGTGATTTTATAAAGAGCGAGTCCGCCGCTTACAGTGAAGATACGCTCTGGAAACATCTGCGCCCCGCGCTTACAGGCGCGATAAAAGCGTTTCAGGAGTCGCGTGAAGCTGAAGGAGCGGCGCTTGTCAAAGAGCTCAAAAAGATTTTAAAAGAGATAATAAAAACATTGCAGCTTGTAGAGAAGCGCGCGCCGCAGCGTGTGGCTGAATACAGCGCGTCTCTTACAGGGCGCGTGGAGAGACTGCTTGCGGCCCCGCCCGATCCTTTGCGTATCGCAACAGAGGTTACGCTTATGGCGGAGCGTCTTGACATAACAGAAGAAATCACGCGCCTGCGCGCTCACATCGAAAAGTTCAGCGAGAATTTTAATCTTGATGAACAGGTCGGAAAACGCATGGGGTTTTTGCTGCAGGAGATGAACAGGGAAGCGAATACGATAGGCTCAAAAGCCAATGATGCGGAGATCGCTCACTGGGCTGTGAGTCTCAAAGAGAATATTGAGAAGATCAGAGAGCAGATTCAAAATATAGAATAACGGGGGTTTTAAATGGCTGACGAGTTACATGAGTTGGAGTTGGAGAAGCATGAAAAGAAGGGCGTGAGCCGCTATAAGGCTGTGCTCATGGCGTCTCAGGAAGCGCGTATGATTAATGAACAGCTGCGTCAGGGCGCTATTGAGTCTAATGAGAAGCCCACTACGCTTGCTTTGCGCAAGCTCTTTGAGGGACGGGTTGTTGAAGAGTTAGAAAATCAGGCGATAGAATAGCGCGGGCGGTTGTGCGTAGAGTTCTCATTGGGGTCAGCGGAGGGATCGGCGCTTACAAGATCCCTTTTTTAGTACGGTCGCTTCGCAAAAATAACTGCGAGGTGAAGGTTGTGCTTACCCCTGCCGCCTGTGCGCTTGTAGGCGCTCAGGCTCTGGCCACGCTCAGCGGTAATCCGGTATATCAGGACGCTGAGTCAAAGTATGATATGGATCATATCCGCTTATCCGAATGGGCGGATATTTTTGTTATAGCCCCGGCTACCGCAAATACTGTCGCAAAAATCGCCGCCGGCATAGGCGATAATCTGCTTACTACGCTTGCGTTATCTATCCCAGAAGAAAAAATTTTAATAGCTCCGGCCATGAACACCGTTATGTGGGAGAGTAAAGCGACGCGGGCGAATATCGCCTCTCTTAACGCGAGGGGGATATCCGTGCTTGCGGTTGGATGCGGCGAACTTGCCTGCGGAACATCCGGGCCCGGAAGGATGCTTGAAACAGAAGAGATCGCCAGGTGTATTTTTGATCGTCTTTGCGTATGTGATATATTTAAAGGTAAGAGGATACTCATATCCTCAGGCCCTACTGAGGAGCCGATTGATCCTGTGCGGGTGATCACAAACAAGTCGTCGGGAAAAATGGGCGCGGCGCTTGCCGAAGCGGCTCTTTTGATGGGTGCGCAAAACGTTACGGTGGTGAGCGGGCCCGCGGCGTATTCGCTTCCCGCCGGAGCGGATGCAGTACATGTAAAGAGCGCGCTTGAAATGCGGGACGCGTTGTCAGAAAAATTCGGATCATCGGATATATGTATTATGGCGGCGGCGGTAAGCGATTACAGGCCGGTCAGTTTTTCGGAAAAGAAACTGCACCGCTGTGAAGATGAAAAACTAACGCTCGAACTTGTACCTAATCCTGATATTCTCGCGGAGCTTGGGAGTTCAAAATCATTGCAGTATTTGATCGGTTTCTCTTTGGAGAGCGGGGATGAGCTTAGCCGCGCTGAGTCAAAAATGAGAAGAAAGAATTGTGACATGATGGTCTTTAATAAAGCAGCTGACGCTCTTGGCACAGACAGTACCGCGTTCACGCTTCTTTTTAAAGACGGCAGAAATCCTGAGCGGTTTACGGTGATGGATAAGCCGCGGGCGGCCGTATTGATACTTAAAAATATAGCTCAGTCTATGGGCTTAAAGTAAAGGTGTGAACAGATGAGCGCACGTTCTCTTCTATCCGCTTATCTGCGCGCTCAGCGTGATCTTGGCGTTGATGAGTTTATTTTTGAACATGGATCACAGGTCGGCGGTTTAATTGACAAAATTGATTCAGGCGCGAAAACAGTCCGTGTTGATACAGATAGAGAAAAACCGGCTGCGGACGGATTTGGCCGGGCGGCACAGGTATCAGGTAAGTCAAATTTTGGAAACGCAGCGCCTTCTTCAAGACTGTCAAAAATAAAACCGCTTGATACTTTTAACTATATAAAGCCTTCCGCGGTAAAATCATCAGATATAAAAAAGCAGCCGGTACATTCCGAAAAAAGAGATAAACTCGCCGCTTTTTACCGTGAAGCGGTGAACTGTGATAAATGTAAATTATCACAGAGCCGTTCGAAGGTGATTTTTGGTACAGGAAGCGCAGAGGGAAAGCTTCTTGTCATAGGAGAGTCACCGTCATTATGTGGCGCCGACGAAACCGCGGGGCTTCCTTTTCAGGGAGAAGCGGGCGGGCTTTATTCCCGCATACTTGACAGAATGAATCTTAATAGCGGTTCCGATGTTTTTACCGCCTATCTGCAAAAATGCCGCGGCAGCGATGAAAATATGTTTAATAATGACTGCGCGGTGATCTGCAAATCACTGCTTGACAGACAGATTGACATAATAGAGCCAGAGGCGCTTTTAGTTTTCGGACAATCCGCGGCGAATATTCTTTTAGAAAATAAAGATGACATTGAACAGTTACGTTCCGCAAATCACACATACAAAAATATACCTCTGATTGTAACCTACAGCTTGCCCCTCATGAATAAAGAACCGAATCTAAGAACAGGCTCCTGGGAAGATCTTAAGAAGATACTTGGGATGATATTAATCCGCTAACTGGCATACGAATAAAATTGCACCCTATCGGGGTGCATAGCTTGGTAGAAATTCGTAATACAAAAAATTAACGCACCCCAGAGGGGTGCGCAGATTGTTTTGGATACACACATCCGCAAGACACCTTCGCACCCCTCTTGGGGTGCGGGATGTATTGTGGCGGAGACATATTTTTTCTACCGAGCTTTACACCCCTCTGGGGTGTCTATCCTTACGGATTGTATTCCTGCAAAACCTCAGGGTTAAGCACCTTAAGTTCTATTCTGCGGTTTATCTGGCGTCCGGCGGCTGTGTTGTTATCGGCCTTTGGTACTGTGGGGCCGTAGCCTTTTGCTGAGAGGCTGTTGGCGAGGCCCGGCTCAACGCCTACCATAAAGAGAAATACCGATTCCGCCCGTTTTTGGCTCAGGTTCATATTTGCCTGCAACCCGCCGATGTTATCTGAGTGACCGCCTATCTCAATTTTGAGCTTGGGGTATTTCGCAAGCATTCTGGCAAGAATAGTTAAGTACGGTCTTGCGTTGTGCGGAATGTCGGTTTTGCCTGACTGGAACTGAACGGAATTGTCGAGGGTCAGCATACCTGTAGAGAGGAAGCTCTGCTCCGCTTCTGTACGCCGCGCTTTCTCTTCGTCAAGACGTTTTTTGGTATCCGCCAAAGCTATGGAGTCGGCTTCTCTTTGCGCTCTTGCTTCTTCATCTCTCACTCTGATAGCTTCTGCGGCTTGTTGGGCTATTGAACTGGCGAGATTTTCAAGTGAGTCGGCTACCGCTCTTGCGCGGATAGAGTCGGCTTGCATCCGCTGAGCCATCTGAGCGGCATTTTCAGCGGCGGCGATAGAGTCGGCCTGCATCCGCTGAGCCATCTGAGCGGCATTTTCTGCGGCAGCTAAAGAGTCGGCCTGCATCCGCTGAGCCATTTGTGATGTGGACTGAGCCGCCGCGATAGAGTCTTCTACCATTCTTTGAGCCAGGCTCTCCTTTTGAGCGGCAAGCTCCTGCGCCTGTCTTTCGAGTTCCGCCTTTGCCTTAAGCTCATCGCGTCTTTTCTGATTGGCTTCCGCGCGCTTTGAGGCCAAAAGATCAAAAGAGAAAATCATGTCGCCGAAGAGGCGGTAACTTTCAAGCGGTTTTTGTCCATCATCATTCTTTTTTGACAATGCTAAGTCTATTCCGAGGAGAAAACCTACATTTACCGGTGATCTGAACATTACCGAAGGGGTAAGCCATAAAGGATCAGTCGCGAAGCTGATGCTTTCAAACGATGTTCTGGAATTCAGCTCAATACCGATTGTCAGGAACGGGTTTGGATCTATCTGAAGTCCGGCCGCGAGCAGTAACAGCCCTTTGTCAAAATCCTTATCTCCGGATTTAAAATATCCCTGATTAAAGTGAAGTTTCAGCGCGGCGTTTTGAGTTTCTCCTACGAGCGATTGGGTAAGTCTAAAGCCTACGCCGAGTCCTTTTTCGCCTGTGGCGTCAAAGTAATCGTAACCGGCGTAATACATCTCAGGATCAGGATGCTTTGTGACCTTGGCCTCGTCGAATCCGTAAATTAAATAAAACTGCGCGCCAAGTTTAAGCGGCATGGTCGGGGGCAGCGGCAGCGCTCCCTGAAGACCCGCGACAAGCCCGCCTACGCCCCCTTCGGTAACGCCGTGAGATTTATAATGATAAAAAGGGAGAATTCCGAAAAGATCCATGTTACTGTTGAGCCCAAATGAGAGCGCCGCGCGTCCGGTTAAAACGTTTGTTCCGTTTACAAGAGCGGGGATGTGTTCCTGCTCCTGATTGAAATAGCTTCCGCTTACAGCCATATTGAATCTGCCGTCGCCAAGCGGCTCCGCGGCCACAGTCTGTGAGAGCCCGCGCGTACCCCAGTATGAGGTTGAAGGTGTATTAGGCGATACAGTTTCCTCGAAATCACTGCTTGCAAATGTTTGATTGGCAAGAGCAACACAGCACAACATGGCAACGAAACAATTTTTTTTGAGACGCACAATCTTCTCCTTCATTCTATTTAAGCGCATCAGTCAACTTGCGGACAAATACCGGATTATCTGTAAATATAAATATAACTTAATTATTGCATAGCTGCAAATAAAATGGGGATAATATTTTACATGATCCTTACGCATTACGGATAATATGCCGCGTTTGCGGTAATATTGTCTCAGGATTTGCTACTTTTTAAGAATAGTGTGGAGTGTTGAGAGTTGAGAGTGGAGTTAACGTCAAAAGAAGTATCATAAACTCCGCTTTCAGCGCTTGCTAAACAAAGGTGAGAATCAGATTTTTACGGAGACGGAGCGGTATGGCGGTTAAGAGTATAGAGCATGGCATAAGCATGGCCATAAGGCGGCCCGAGGCGGGGGTGAAGCTTTTGGCTCGGACTTTCGCGGTATATTTTCAGGGAGCGCCCTGGATAGATAGCAATCTTAAAATGAAATTCTGCATAATGTTTCTCAGTAATCTGCTTGACGGCGCAGTAGAAAAACAGGTGAGCGTCCGCGCGATGGAGAAGCTGATAAAAAAGTCGCTGAGCTTTGGAATCAGGCTTATGAAAAGATGGCCTGACGAAGGCTTAAAAATGCTTGTCGCTATGGTGATGCGGGAGCTCAGGTGCAATCAGCACTGTTCGGAACTTGAGTTACAGTATTTCTGTGAAGAGGTGATGGCTGTGTTTTTTCCGCAGGAGGCTGGGAAGGCCGTGAGCAGCGGGCAGGCAACGGCTAAATAATAAATACAAAAACTACAGGGATGGATCATCCTGATTGTCCGCAATAAAAAAGGCGTCCCGAACGAGACGCCTTAATGTTGACATTAATCAGTTTTTATGACAGCTGTCAATTAGAACTTAACGGTAGCTGAAGCGGTAGCTATTGTCGGACCGGCCATAAGACCGCGCCACTCAGTATAGCTTGCGGGGTCATTGTCGAACATGCGTCCAAAGCTGAGCGCCATGTCTAAGGTTACGGGGCCCTTGCTTAAGCCAAGACCGACTATGGGTTTGATAAAATCACGGTCGGCGAAATCGCTTGTTTTACTGTAATCGTTGTTATCGCTGTTAGTACGGTTTGTGATAGCGTCAACGATCTGGTACCTTAAGCCGGTTCTGAGCTGTAAGTTATCGAATTTCCATACGTCATCCCATGAGTTTTCCGCACCTGCGTAGAATATATGCGCTGTGCCGCCAACCATAGTTTTGGTATCCTCTATGGTTACAGCAGGCGGTGTTGCGGTGTTACGGTACGCGGTTGTTGTACGGGTACCTCTGCGGTATTCGTATGCGAACACTGCCGCCGCTGTTTCCACAATGTTTACCTCACCGGACAGGTAAAGTGACAGAACGGAGTTTCTGACGTCACTGTAAGGAACACCGCCTGTTTCACCGCTTCTCTGTTCGTTAACGGTAGTGTACCCTACGCCGGCTGTTAGGTCAATGTCACCGAACGGGTAGGAGACTTCTGCGCCGGCTTCCAGATAAACACCAGTGTATTCTTCGTCAGGAGAGATAGTGGTGCCGGCAGGGTTGATGGTGGTACGCTGATTAAGCTCCGACGGAAAACCAATACCGACTTTAGCCAAAAGACCTATATCGCCGAATTCAATTTCCGCGGCGATTCTTGCGCCGAAGTTCATGTCACGTTCCACACCTTCTATGGTGGTAGAGGTAGCGGCAGTCTCAGAATTTTCGGTCTCGCTGTTATGCTGAATAAATATATCCGCGCCTAACTGGAGTATACCCAGATCAAATCCCAAAAGCAGATGCGGGGTATTAAGGGGGGATACGGGGCTTAAGAAACCGACTGAATTGTAATAAACACCAATCGCCATCATATCATTAATTGACTTGGTAAAAATAAACGAACCAAAATCGGTTCCGCCGCTCGCGGCTCCCGCGCCATTCCACGTAACCTGCGCGTGATTCAGGTATCCCATCATAAGTACGGGATAGTCGTAGACCCTTGATATGTCGCTTAGCGGCGCGCCGCCAAGCGCCGTGGTACGGGCGTTTTCAAAACTGTTGAACTGCGCAGACGCCGCTGCCGCCATTGTTAACACAACAGCAAGGGCTTTAATTTTTGAGAGATTCATGAGACCTCCATTCAGAGAATATGTGAAAAAACGGTTAAGTAACGGTTTCGAATAATTATAGATAATGTAATAATATAATAAATATATGCGCGGCCTGACAATTTTTTATAGATCACACGATTAAATATTTCGCCGTACCGTCCGAAGACAGAGCCGGCAGTAGCGCAGTCTGAGGGCGGTGCGGCGAAATATTTAATCGTGTCTTCAATAATAATTGTTGTATCTCATATCCCAAGTTCCTTAAACCGCTGCGGCACTTTTACAATCCATCTCCGGCCCATCATATTTGGTTTGTTCCATGCGTATATTTGGCGGCAGACAGTCTGAATCAACCGGGCGGCTGCGAAAACCTTATCGCCGCTGTAAAATTTTTTATTTGTTACGTCGTCAATCACTCTCAGCCGTTTTTTAAGATGCCGTATGCGTCCGGTTTTAATGAAATCGGTATCGTCAAAACGCGCTTTTAACGCTTCGTAGTCGGCGTTTCCGAAATGAAACAGATACAGGTTTTTGTCAATGTGGAAATTATGCCTGTTTATTCTGTGAAAACCGCTTCCCCAACGGACTTTTTTGGCGATTACTGTAGTTTTTGTGTAGCGGGATGAGAGCAGGGCGTACTCACGCTGACTGAGAAACGGTTTTGATCTGTCAAGACAATTTTCCTCTTTGAGATGCTGCCCGAAATCGAGGCCGAGGCCCGAAACGCTTGTTTTGATTTTTGCTTTTGAGAGATATTGCGGCAGTGAGAGTTTTAATGAGGGGTCAACGACTAAAAACTCATCCGCGTCGCAGCCGATTACAAGGTCATATTTTTCAAAAAGTTCCGCCGCGCGGTCTGAGAGAAAGGCGAGACGTTTTTTCTCCGCGTCAACGACCATGTTCCCTTTTTTTTCAACGATTTCAACATTCGCTTTTCCTGTATTATTCGGGACAGTTTGATCTTTCCCGTCAAGATAGATAAAGAGATGCTCTTCACCGAGAAGCTTGCCGTAATAAGCAGCCCAGCGGCTGAGAAAAAATTCGTCATTGCGGGCCATTGTCACCGCGCAGATTTTTTTCATAATCCTCAAAATCACGGTTAGATTGTTTACGGCGATGCGTGTCAATCAATGGTCAGCAATATTTAAGCCGGATTTGGGGGTGATTTAAATCGTATTCTACCGGAGAGGTCGGGTTTTGAAAAATGATATTGCCTTTGCTGCCAGATACTCTTGCGTATAAGTATGGGTTTATTTGTATTTATCATGTATATGTCATGATAAATACAAGTATTTAATTATTTATTAGGCAGGAAGAGTTTGCCGGTGAGATCGAGCTTTGAAAAGCGCTGATATAAGTACTATATTGTGTTTGGTTAATACATAAACGTAATTTGGCTTGATAATTGTGTATGCTGATTATATTTTACTGTTTATTGTGTAAATTATCTATGCCAGTAAAATTGGAGTCAAAATGTCAGAAGAAACCAAAATCACTGATGAGCCGATGTTTGGGAATGATGCTGCCGACAGTATGAAATTTAGCAATGGCGATGTTTGTTTAGATGAAATTATTGAAAGAAATGGCGGGCATTATGTTGTATCGAACGTGGATATTCTGTTAGATACTACGTGGTAATTCATGCCAAAAGAAATAAATTTTAATGCCCTCTTTGATGATGTAATAAGCAGTGTGAGTTCGCCGAATCTTGGTTTAAGCAGCGGTCAAATTCAAGCTCTTCACAGTGATTTTAATAGCTCTAAAGTTCTCATGCTACGCAATTATGATGGTGTTAAAAACTACATAAAAGCTCACTATATGGAAGATTCGACAGGGCTATTAGATCGGCACAAATGCGCGGCTTCGTTTATGGTCGCTACGCTTAACACGCTGAAATTAGATAATAGCTCCCGCCTAAATAAAAGTCTGTTTCTGAAAGAAAAAATTGCTATTGTGGCAGGATTATCAGTTTTGAGAACCTTTATAGTTGGCGACAATGCTAATTACAAAAACGCAGGGATAATAACGTTTTTGGGTGAAAACGGTGGCTTCGTGTTTCCAGAGGTTATCTCCGACCATAAACCTTACCAAAGAAATTGGGCATTGGAATTACAGTGTGCGCATAAAGAGGATAAATTGTTTGTACTGTCCCTATCTAACCAGTTGTTTTGCATTGAGCGGTATAATATGCAGCTTTTAGAGATTGAAATATTAAAGAAGCAGATTAAAGCCCTGTCAGCTTCATCCGAGTGATAACTCCCAAAAATTGCTTGGGCACAGTTCTATAACAACTACTCAAATATACCCCCACGTTTCGACAGTAAAGCATCCGAGAAATCAGGTTGTGATAACATTCTGATTTCTGTGATATTTTGGTATTATTGATGATAAAACAAAAAACACGCTCGTTTTCCTTCCTTTCTACAAAATGCAAATAGTATTTTCACTCGGGTAAAAGGCAGGATCTCACGGCAAGGAACTATTGAATGGAAGATATAGATTTTGTAGTAACATGGGTAGACATGGACGACCCGAAATGGCAGGAAGAGTTTGCTAAATACGCCGGTAAAATCAACAATTCAAAAAACGAGGTTTCAGAAGCGCGTTTCCGCGACTGCGGTTTTTTGAAATATTGGTTCAGGGGGGTAGAAAAGTTCGCGCCGTGGGTGCGCAAGATTCATTTTGTTACCTGCGGACAAAAACCTGAGTGGCTCAACGCCGATAATCCTAAGTTATCCGTTGTTAATCACGAAGACTATATCCCCAAACAGTTTCTGCCGTGTTTTAATTCAACCGTAATTGAGAGATTTCTACATAAAATACAAGGTTTGTCTGATCGCTTTGTTTACTTTAACGATGATTTTTTTATCACAAACAGTGTTACCCCTGATCGTTTTTTCAGAAACGGTTTGCCTTGCGATATCGCAGCGTTCCGTATAAATGACGGTCTGTCGCAATGGGGTAAGCGAATAAAAAACAATGTCAGACTGATAAACAGACACTTTGACAAAAGAGATGTGATGAGCCGCTTTCACGATAAGTGGTTTCATAAAAGTTACGGAATAAAGGCGCGCTGGAACTATATCTTGAAACCTTACAACAAATTTATCTGTTTGCGTACTCCGCACAACGCGCAGGCTTTTTTGAAGAGTACTTATGATAATATCTGGGTCGCTGCGGAAGATGAGTTGATGAAAGCGTCCGCAAACCGCTTTCGGTCACTGTCGGATCTTACGCCTGAACTCTTTCGTACGTGGCAGATCTGCATGGGAAATTTTCATCCTTATAATACTTACGCTGATACAAAAATGTTCCCGCTTCTCATAAAATCCAAACAGGCAATAGCAGCGGTGAGGAATCAGACCTATAAACTTGTCTGTCTTAATGACAACATACACATCCGCAATTACAATCAGGTTATGGAAAATATCAGGGATGCGTTTGAGAGTATTTTGCCGGAGAGGTCGAGTTTTGAAAAGTAATATCGCCTTTACTGTCAGGAAAACGTTTGCGGAAGCTGTAGCCGGACTCATTCCCAATAAGATGGCAAGGAACAGGTGGCGCGGAATATTGCGCTATGGGTTGATACGCGCTTTTATGTTGAAAAGGCGACTGCGGAAGGATAAAACGTCGCCGAAGTGTTGCTTGGCGGTCTGCACAATAGCTAAAAACGAGGGGGTTTATTTTGAGGAGTGGATAGATTGGCATCGTAAAATGGGTGTTGAAAAATTTTATATCTATGATAATGAAAGTTCGGATGATACGAAGAAAATTTTAACGCCTTACGTTGAGTCAGGACTCGTTGAATACATTTTTTGGCCTGGAAAAAAACAGCAATTGCCGGTCTATGATGATTGTATTGAAAGGCATAGATTAGATACGCGTTGGATTGCTGTCATTGACTTAGACGAATTTATCGTTCCCATAAGAGATAAAACAATTCCGGAATTTTTGAAACGGTTTGAATACTTTTCTGCTGTGGAGATAAATTGGCTGAATTACGGCAGCGGCGGAGTCAAGACGAAAGAAGACGGCTTGGTGATGGATAGATTTAAATACCATTCATCTCTTAGTCATATATTAAACAGACACGTCAAAACCATTATCAATCCGCGCCGCATATTTTCTTTCATAGGTGCTCATGAAGCGGCAAGAATATCCGGCAGCGCCGCAGACTCGTACGGTCAGCCGATAAATATAAATTTTCGGGATCGCGAACCACAGCATGACGTTATACGTATTAACCACTATGCCGTAAAATCATATCAGGAGTTTTTGGAAAAGCGAACCAGAGGCAGCGTCAGAGCAGCCGTCAATCGGTACAGTCTTGATTTTTTTGACAGGTACGATCTCAACGATATAAAAGAAACAGGAAATAAATCATAATGAGCAAGATATGGAGAGAAATAAATACATTTTTTCGTAGTACAGACGGAGTAAAATCTCTCTTTTATGAGCGTATTGTTTTATCTGTTTTAGGTAGAAGCGCAGCAAAAACATGCACTCGTATATCACGAACTGAATTGAAGGACGAGATACCGCAAAGTTTGCGCAGCGCAGAGAGAGATCCATTATCTGCAAAAGCAGTTGTCGCCATGATAAACAGCACTAACAGCAGCAGACCTACTCATACGTATATCCCTTTGCAAAAGAACGGAATTGACGCCAAAGTAAATTATTATACCGGCGGGACTTGTCCAACGCATATTAACGGAGTAAAATTAATAACACCGCATAACATTGCGCGTCTTGAAAATTGTTATAAAACGATGAAAAATCGTTTAAGCAACGTTGACATTTTTATTGCGGCTTCTTTTATAAGTGAAAAAACCGATGTAGTTTACGCACAGTTTGGAAACACTGGCGCCAAAATTATGGATGTGTGCAAAGAGATTGGGCTGCCGTTAATTGTTCATTTCAGAGGCGCCGACAGTTCAAGAAAGGATATTTTAAAAAAATATGAAAAAAAATATGTAGAGCTGTTTGAATATGCCGCGTTTGTAGTTGTTGTTTCACACGATATGGCAGACAGATTGGTAAGTTTTGGTTGTCCGCGGGAAAAAATCATCTACAATCCATCCGCGCCGGCTGATGCGTATTATCATGTTCAGCCAACATTCAGCAAAAAATTATTTTTAGGTGCGGGAAGATTCGCCCACAAAAAAGCGCCGCAAAACACAATCCGTGCGTTTACGAAAGTGCTTGAAAAACATCCCGATGCGCAGTTGATTTTGGCGGGGGGCGGCAAACTGCTGAAACTTTGTAAAAAAATAGTAAAGCAAAATAATATCGAAAAATCAGTCTGTTTCCCCGGTGTATATAATTCCGAGCAATTGAAAAAATGGCTTAGCGAGGCGGCGGCGTTTGTTCAGCACTCCATGACTGCGCCAAGCGGCGACAAGGAAGGCACTCCCAATACAATATCGGAAGCCAGTTTAGCCGGTTTGCCCGTTATTTCAACGTTTCATGCCGGAATTCCAGATGTTATAATTGACGGTAAAACCGGTTTATTGGTTAACGAAGGCGATATTGACGGAATGGCAAGGAACATGATTTGGGTTTTGGATAATCCAGAAGAAGCGAAAAAAATGGGAAGCGCTGGCAAAGAGAATGTTTGGAAAAATTTCAATCTAAAGAAATGCGTTGGTATTTTGGATGAGATAATTTACGCAGCGGCGGCAAAACAGAGGGAGAAGAGTTCACCTGTACATGAATAAGAAAATAGGGGAAATCATAGAGGGGGCGGTTCCCTTTCAAATGTTCATAAACACTCTGCGTGGAATTTTCCGCTACGGAGTGATTGACACAATAAAACTCATGGCGCGGTTAAGGCGCGAGAGAACAACGCCGCCTCAGCATTATCTGGCGGTATGCGCTATGGCGAAAAATGAGGGCCCGTATATTGAAGAGTGGATAGAGTGGCACCGTAAAATGGGCGTTGAAAAGTTTTACTTTTATGACAATGAAAGTTCTGATAATACCAAAGAGATATTGGCGCCCTATATCGAATCCGGACTTGTGGAATATGTTTTCTGGACGGGGAGAAGACAACAGTTTGCAATATACGAAGATTGCTTGGAAAAACATCGGTTGGATGCGCATTGGATTGCGTTTATTGACTTGGATGAGTTTATAGTTCCTCAAAAAGATAAGACGATCTCCGAATTTTTAAGCAGATTTGAAAAGTTTTCGGCAGTGGAGATAAACTGGCTGATATACGGCAGCGGCGGCGCAAAGAAAAAAGAGGCGGGCGGCGTTATGGAACGGTTTAAATGTCATTCCAACCCAAACCACGCTTTGAACAGGTATATTAAGACGATTGTCAACCCGCGCCGTGTGGTTATTATGATCAGCGCTCATAAGGCGGCAACAATATTCGGCCGTACTGCTGATTCGCACGGTAAAACCATAAGAAAAAATTACAAATACCGCAGTCCCAAGCAGGACGTTATTCGTATAAATCATTACATCGTAAAGTCATACGAGGAGTTTTTGGAAAAAAGCGCTCGCGGTAATGCCATATCGTCAAAAAAACTAAACCGCGAATTTTTTAACCGCCGCGATCTTAACGATATAAGAGAGGTATGATATATAGGCGTCTTTTTCTGCCTTAAGGGTAAATTTTTATCGTAAGCCCTTGGCTATAACCTTAACTAACAGTAATGTGTTTTTTTAGGTATAGCCATAGTTTTATTTACTCCGTTTTAAGACTTTAAAATCCCACCATAATGTCAAAAATTTTTCTGCCCTTATGTTCTATCCATTTAAATTGCGGCTGCCCGATATTTTCGGTTTTGCGAAAGTCAAAGGTAAGCAAAAAGCCGGTGTCTTTATTTTTGCTTTTAAGATAACCGGCGATTTGATCGTAAGCCATTTCGTGGGCGACTTCGCCATACCACAATTTTAACTCAACGATAAATTGTTCGGTTTTGTAATCAATAATGACGTCTGTTTTTTCACCCTCTCTGGTCTCACTCTCCAAATGATAAAATCCAACGCCGTTTATGTAGGGTTTTAAGTAGGTTACAAAAAGCAAACGGCATTCTCTTTCCAAAAATTTAATGTCTTTATTGTTGTATATTTCGTAGTAATGGTGCGCAAACTTTTCCAAAAAAAGCGGCATATCAAATTTTTCTTTGCCTGTTACCAGATTGATTAACGAACTTGATATTGCCCTGCTCTCTGTTTCTTCTTTTTCCGAAATAAAATAATTAGTAACTCTTATTTCAAAAATTTGATTGTGTATGACGACTAAACCATCTCGTTTTTCGACTATTCCGAAAGTTAATGCCAATTGTATTGCGTGATTATCTACATTGTAAGAACGCGCTCTTTTTCCTACGGTTAATTCCCTCAGCAATTCTTTCAAATCGGGATTGCTTTCTATGTTTTTTATCAAATCGTCAAAGAGCGTACTTTGTTCAAAAAGGATTTTTTGGACGGCTTTCTGAACTCCGGTTATTGTCCAATTCCGATCCAATTCTTTTTCGATGTTTTGGCATATTCTGGAAACAAGATAAGGATAGCCGTTTGTATAATTTCTAATCTCTGTTGCGATGGCCTCAATATTCATTCCTGTTTTGTGGTCGTTTTCATATTCAGTAAGCATAGACGCGATCTCTTTAACGCTGAGCGACATATCCACATCAAAATTAATAGCTATATTCCACGGAGAATTTATACGTTTCTCACCGTCTTTAATCTGATGCGTTCCAGCCTGAACCATTTTAAGTTTCAGGTTTTTGATGTCGTAAACACCGGCAAGGATTACGCTTTGAAAGGTTGCGCCCAAACCTCTGCCTCTTTTCAGATATTTGTCGCGCAGCATTCCAAGAAATTTTAAGAAGATAGTGTTATTTGATGTTTTGTCAACTTCGTCTATCATCAAAACAAACTTTTTTTCGGCGCAAATCTTATCAAGAAAAGAGTCAAGCAAGTCAAACGTGTCAACTGATCTGTCTACCCAAACCTCAGCTTCCGGCAGTTTTCTTAATGTAAGGTATTTTGCGCACAAACCAAGAAAACCTTGACAAAATTCGGCTTCCGATTCGAACATTTTGTCGCTTACGCCTTCAAAACTGATTGATATTACGGTGTATTTTTCAGGCAATCTGGTTTCTAATAAGAAAAGCGTGGTAGTTTTTCCATACTGTCTGCCGCGGTTTATTGAGAAATATTCTCCAAGCTCTACAAATCGCATTATTTGAGCGAGTTTTTCGCTTGTATCAGCCATGTAGTGCATACCTGGAACACAAAGTCCGGTTACGTTAAACCTGCGCATATATTTCTCCAAAAAATCTATTTTAAGATTTAAGCTTTCACAAAAATACTAAATGCTCAACCGAAAAAAGGCAATTTTGTCCAAAGAAAGGGCACATACAACCGGTATTGTCGGTTTTAATTGAACGCGGACGGCTGATTACTTCGGAAAATTCGTTTTAAGCGACAAAAACCGCATCAGTTCCTTTTGATCTACAGTGCCGGCAAGTTCGCCCGCAGCCGTTACTACCATTATGCGGGTGTTGCCGCTTCGGTTCATAACCGTGAGGGCGGTCATTGCGTTTTCAGACTCCTGAATGCAGTTGTCTTTTGAGCAGGGTTTTGCGTATTCGTCTACCGTATGAGAGGCCCACTCGCCGCGGGGTACTTTTTTTACGTCTTCTATGTTAATGAATTTAAGGTTACAGTTTCCTGTTACCGGATAAAGATTAAAATTGTATTTATAAGCGTAGTCTTCAATTAAATGATCGATAGTGGTAAGCGAAGGGACGGTGACAGGGTGAGCTTCCAAAAAGCGCTTTACGGATTCATTCTGAAGCGCGCCTTTCATTAAAACGTTTTCATAAGACATACGGGAAGCGCCTCTTATAAACAGACCGATGAGTATCCACCAGATCCCTGTAATTATGCCGCCTGTAAATACTGAAAATATCCCCACTATTACAAGCGCCAGCCCAAATCCGGCTCCTACGGCGGCGGCTAATTTAGTCGCTTTTGTTATATCTTTATTTACCGCCCAGACAATTGAGCGGAACACTCTGCCGCCGTCAAGCGGATAGGCGGGAAGCATATTAAAAGCCGCCAGAATAAGATTTATTATACGCAGATAAGTGAATATGATAAGGATTGGGGCGGGAAAGTTTAGATAGCTCCCAACAAGAGTCGTCCCCCAGAAGAAAAATCCCAAAAAAACTGAAGAAACAGGGCCCGCTATAGCTATGAAGAACTCCGCTTTAGCGCTTGGCGGTTCATCTTCCATCTCCGCCACACCGCCAAAAATAAAGAGCGTTATCCCCCGCATGGGAAGACCGAACCGGCGCGCCACAAGCGAGTGGCAGAGTTCGTGAAACACAATAGAGGCAAACAGCCCTAAGGCCCCAACAGCTCCCATTATCCAGTATGCAGACTGCGACAGCCCTTTAAAAAAAAGAGGAAACACTCCGGCGGCAAGCGACCAGGTTATAAGAACCGCAATAATAATCCAACTCGCGTCAATATTTATTTCAAAACCAAAAATCGAAAAAAGCCTTATCCGTCTGCCAAACATTTTTGACCCTTCATTACTATTTCAAAACTTCGCATTATTATAGATTCCGCGATTAAATGTTGCGTCTGCGCCGTCTGAAGACCTTACGCTATAGTGCAGTCAAAGGGCGGCACAGACGCAACATTTAATTGGTACATCAATAAAATTAAGCGCAAAAATCAAGCCGTCTTCCGCGGCGTTCGGTATATTTTTTGCGGTTTGTCTGTATATAATATCCTGTTATCGGATCACTTTACTTAATAGATTGCTGATTATTATGAGCGGGCGTAATTTAGCGAGAATAAACGCGGTTGTGCTGGATTTGGACGGAGTGATTACAAGCACGGCCAAACTGCATGCGGCAGCTTGGGGGAAGATGTTCAACTATTTTCTTCATTGTTATTCGAGACGTA